>X341_Western_Lowland_Gorilla__coassemble_463_pt1 | contig 11914 bp, 5 predicted proteins | sample X341_Western_Lowland_Gorilla__metabat2_low_PE_002 | metagenome-assembled genome bin X341_Western_Lowland_Gorilla | reverse complement strand
CTTTGACTTCGAGGAAATAGCCAGGGAGCTTGCCAAGCCGTACTCCAAAATATATGGCAAGAAATGCTACGGGTACGACAAGACGGACAACGACAAGGCCATATTGTTCAATTATCCTATGGACATGGGTGTGTCAGGCTCACCGTTTATATCCGGAATGGTGTCTGCACTTGGCCCTGATTGGAAGGATGTTATCAATGAAAAGTTTGTAAAAGGCGATGGAAAGGATTGTGATGCCAAAGTGAATGATGTATGGCACGCATTGACCTTTTTCGATAATGATAGCAAGCTGGAAGCATGGCTTGAAACAAACCTGAACATAGATGATGAGACTGCTAAAAAAATTGCCGGTATCAAGATGCCGAGCGCATACGCATCCCTAAGCCATAAAGTGATCAGCAAGATTCTTCCGTATATGCGCGGTGGCATGATATATTCGTATGCAGTGATGTTGGCCAATATAGACGCTGTGTTGCCAGCATACGAACGAGCAAATCCTGACATGCACAAGGCGGCAGTCTCAATGGCAATCGAACGCCTGAACGAGTATGATAAGAAAACTTGTGACGTCACGTTGTACCAGTGGCTTAAGGATTTCTTTGCAGAGAAATACCATGTGGACAAAAAGGCCCTCAACAAGTTGTATCACCCATCGGACTTAGAGACTTACCCCCGGGTGCGTCCAGATGGCCAGGGTCGTATGCTGCTTGGCTCTCCGCGTATATCATCGATACGCAACCCGATGGCTATGCGCTCGTTGCACCGTATACGTCGTGTGGTCAATGCCTTGTTGGATAAAGGGCTGATAGACCGCGATACCGAAGTGCATATCGAACTCGGTCGAGAGTTGAATGATGCCAATATGCGGGCGGCAATTAGGCGGCAAAATAAAAGTAACGAGACCGCGAGGTCAAAAGCCAAGGCTGAAATTGAAAAGCATAATGGAGGCTTTGTTGTATCGGATATCGATATAGACAAATACGTCTTATGGGAAGAACAGGACAAAATGTGCCTTTATACAGGCAAGCAAATAGGGCTAAGCGACATCTTTGGGCCGAATCCGCAATTTGACATCGAGCATACAATACCGCGTAGTCGTGGCGGAGACAGCACTATGGAGAATTTGACGCTGTGCGATTCGCGCTTCAACAGGGAGGTGAAGAAGACCCGTCTACCCAGCGAACTGGCTAAAGCGGACGAAGTGTTGCAACGTGTCGCATTCATGAAAGAGAAGGCCGAGGACTTACGGAAACAGATTCGCCGCTGTCGCACAAATCCGGCCATGGATAAGGGTAGAAAAGATGCGATAATACAAAAACGACATTTGCTGGAACTGCAACTGGCTTATTGGCGCAACAAATACTGCCGCTTTGAGATGACCGAAGTCCCCGAAGATTTCAGCCGTAGGCAGGGCGCGACAGCCGGTATCGTTGCTCGCTATGCCCGCCTGTTCCTGAAGTCATTGTTCGATGACGTATCTATCGTCAAGGGTGCTGCTACGGCAGACTTTCGCAAGGCGTGGAAGTTGCAGAACGTAGATGAGAAGAAATCTCGAGACAATCATACACATCATCAGGTTGACGCTATTGTGATAGCATGTATAAGCAGGGGTGATTACCAGCGTTTGGCCGCATCGTATCATTTGAGCGGGTATGCCGACAGGGAGCGTCCGGCTGTGCCAGAACCGTGGCCGGGGTTCGTTGACGATATGCGGCGGATACAAAGCGAAACGTTGGTGTCATACGACTTCACGGATAATGCTCCGAAGCGGGTGCGCCGTCGTATCCGTTTCACAGGCAGTCACCATGTTAAGAACCAGCCAGCACATATATCCGAAAGTGACACGGCACGCTTGGCGTTGCATATGGACACGAATTATGGCGCTATAGAACGTGACGGAAAGGTGAAGTATGTCGTGCGCAATATGATAAGTGCGCTGAAAGGGAAGGACATACAGAACATTGTCGACCCGGTTGTGCGGCAAAAAGTCCAAGATGCTTTTGATGCAAAAGGCGACGCAGCTTTCTCCGAACCTATATGGATGAACGAAGCCAAAGGCATACAAATCAAAAAAGTAAGATGTTATGCCCCAAGTGTTACACGTCCATTGAACATCCGTAAACATCGGGATGTGTCATGCCACGAATATAAAAGAACCGGACACTTTGCAAATGACGGCAATTATTGTATAGCCATATATGAGCAAAGGTTGCCACAAGGCGCTACTGCAAAGGCTAAGCGGTCTTTCAGTATAGTCAGCAATTTGGATGCGGCATCTCACTTCAAGAGAGGTGGTCAAGATGCAACATCCGGGCTATATGCTCCTATGGATGCGAAAGGCTACCCACTTATGACGGTGTTGCGCCAAGGAGACGCGGTATTGCTTTATGAGAACTCTCCCGAAGAAGTCTATAATGCATCGGCGAGCGAACTATGCCGTAGGTTGTATGTGGTGACAATGATTAAGACAGATGGCCGTATAAACATTAAACATTCGCAGCAAGCAAAGACTGGTGAAGGGAATGCTGGAGAATATAAGGTTGGAGAAGCGCAGCGGCCATATATAATGTTTAGTTTTAGCAAGTTTAAGGCACTTGTCCAAAACCGAGACTTTACTATAGACGTTCTTGGCAAGATAAGGTTTCTGAAGCATGATTAAGCAGACCATCGTAATATCGACACCTCGTCGGCTGTCTCTGCGTAACCATTTGATGGTTATTGCAGGGGCAGGTGACGAGGAGCCGGTTACGCGGCCTGTTGCCAATATCGGCGTACTTATATTGGAAGATACGATGACAACCATCACATTGCCGCTGTTGAACGCTCTTGCTGCGGCAAATGTCATGGTAGCCATCTGTGACGAGAAGCATTGCCCGTCAACAATCGTGACCCCGCTTGAAGGCAACGCGACACAGAGCGAGGTGCTGAAGGTCCAGTGCCAAATGACGGTGCCGCAAATGAAGCAGGCATGGAAGCAGATTATAACGGCGAAGATTGCCAACCAAAAGCGTGTGCTGGAGTTATGCGGCCTTGACGGAAGTGTGCTAACACCTCATGTGCGCAATGTACTCAGCGGAGACACGACCAATCGTGAGGGTGTGGCGGCAAGACTTTATTGGACGGCGATGTTTGACGAAGCCTTTGTCCGTGACCAAGAAGGGGATGGTATAAACGCCTTGCTGAATTATGGGTATGCGATATTGCGTGCTGCGACCATACGCGCTTTGATTGGATCGGGTGTCTCGCCAACATTTGGCATATTCCATAGAAACCGGTATAATGCATTCCCATTGGCGGACGATATTATGGAGCCATTCAGGCCGTTTGTGGATATAGTTGTGTACGAGCTGTGGAAGCAAGGCCATATCACAATTAACAAGAAAACAAAGTCGCGACTACTTAAGGTTTTGAGTTGCGACGTGTTGTGCGGTGACGTGATGCGTCCGTTGCTTCTGGCTCTATCATCAACAACGGCGTCGTATAGTTCATATATCCTTCGCAAATCTCAAACATTGATACTTCCTCAAATCCCATGACACATCGTCGACTAAATGCTTATCACATTATGTGGCTATTTCTATTCTTTGACCTTCCAGTATGCACAAAGCGGCAGCGCAAGCAAGCCACGCTTTTTCGCAAAAACATCGAGTCTTTCGGGTTCAAGATGATGCAGTTCTCGGTATATGCCTGCCATTGTCCGTCATACCAGCATGCTGATGCCATGATTAATCGTGTCACCAGCGTATTCCCGGACGAGGGAAATGTCAAGATTCTGTCGGTAACAGACAAGCAGTTCTCAAAGATTTACAACTACTGGGGGAAGCCCGAGAGTTCCAAAAATTCACGTATTAAAGACTCTAAAATCCCTGTCCAACTTCAATTGGAATTTTATTAGCGCCAGCATCTTGTCGTTTCACAAAAAGTGCTTATCTTTGCGCAAAGAAACAAACCTACACTCCGTTTTCTTTTGCATATATTTAGCGTAATGGCCTTATCCATAGTACGATATAATGCAATCGTTGCGGTTTGATGTAGGATTACAACGATATACAACCAACATCGGGCGCAGAACCTGCATTCATAGTTGCGGTTTGATGTAGGATTACAACGATATACAACGACACCGTTGGCCTTTACTGTATTATTTGAGTTGCGGTTTGATGTAGGATTACAACGATATACAACTTGTTGGCATTAAATAATATAGTATCTCTAGTTGCGGTTTGATGTAGGATTACAACGATATACAACTATGCCGATTAACTGGCCATGTTCCTCAAGTTGCGGTTTGATGTAGGATTACAACGATATACAACCTCCGTATTCTTGTAGGAACGTACAGCAGAGTTGCGGTTTGATGTAGGATTACAACGATATACAACTTGGCACGTAGAATCATTTGGTTAAAATCAGTTGCGGTTTGATGTAGGATTACAACGATATACAACGAGGTAGTCCAATACCGCCCGATTGGGTTGTTGCGGTTTGATGTAGGATTACAACGATATACAACCGAACTGGGAATAGACACAAACGCAGCCGTTGGATGGTGCATGTACCATCCAACGGCTGCGTTTGTGTGGATTGTTGATTTGTGGTTGGTTAGCGGAGGAGGAGGCGGGTGGTGCGGCGGGAGCCGTCGGGGTAGGTGTCGGTGCGGAGGATGATGCCGCGATAAGTGGAGGGGGATGTTGGGGTGGACGTGGCGGTTGGGGTGGATGTATCGGCTTGGGCGGATGGGGCCGGGATGGGGCGGCCGAGGAGGTCGTGGTAGCTTGTGGAGACGGGAAGGGCGGGGTATGCGTCGATGGCGGCGTCGCCCACGCCTTGGTGGTCGAGGTGGTATCTGAGGCCGGCGGCGGCATCAATGGCGCCGAGGCCCCAGCGCGGATTCGCGGGATCGGGGATGTCTGTGCGGGCGCTGTTGGCCACGATGTCGCGGATGTCTTGCGCGGTGAGTGTGCGGTCGGCTTGCAGCCATAATGCGGCGATGCCGGCGACGGCTGGCGATGCCATGGAGGTGCCGCCTTCGTCGTACCACCGGTATGCGGTGCCGCCGGCCTCGGTCTGGGCTAGGACTGTGTATCCGTCGGGGTGTGCGTCGTGGTAGTAGCGGTTCATGGCGGAGATGACGGTGTTGGCCGGGGCGCAGAAGTCGGGTATGTGCCTGCCGTCGAAGGTGGTGCCGTAGCTTGTGTATGGCATGGGGTATCCTGGGTTGATGCCGCTGTAGGTGGTTCCTGTCCCGTCGGGCATGGGGACTGTGGCGCGGTTGTCGTATCCGCCGATGGCGAGGACGCTGGCCGGGGATGCGAGGTTGTTGAAGGCGCCTTCGGCTGTCCCTTCTGTCATGCCGGGGATGCCGCATGAACGGAGGAATGTCTGTGAGCCGTCGGCGTAGATGTCTACGGATGCCCCGGCGTTTCCTTTGATTTCGTATCCGAAGAAGTAGCGTGACCATGGGCCGGCTTGCTGGAGGGCTGTCGAGTGCATGTCCGATATTGCCGCGATGTGTGTGCGTCCGTTGTGCCTGTCGGTGTCCCATGATATGGTGACGGAGCTGCCGTCGTTGTATATGTCGCTTGTCCATGCCCCGGGGGTGCCTGTGGCTATGGTGGCTGTGCCTTCGGTTTCTGTGCCGCCGTACCATTGCGAGCGGTAGACGAATTCTTTGGTGTCGAGGTTGTAGATGACGAGCCGTATTTGTAGGGGGCTGCCGTCGCGGCACCAGATGTCGGTGTATCCGCTGACGTCTATGCCGCTCCATGTGGCGCGGTTGTCTATGATGGTGCCTATGGTGGGTGCCTCGGCGGTGAAGTCGTGGTGTATGGCGAATTTGGAGAGGCCGTAGTTGCCGGCGGCGAAGCATATCACGGCGTCTTGGGCGCATTTGTCGATGTAGCGGCATACGGCGTCTGTGCCGTCCCTCGGCCCGATAAGGGAGGATATGGAGAGGTTGGCCACGGCTGGCTGTCCGAGTGCCTGGGCGCGTTCGATGATGTCTTCGATGCCGCACAGGAGGGCGACGTCGAACAGCTGGCTGGTAGTGGCCACGATGTCTGCGCCGGGAGCGTATCCGTAATATGGGTTGCCGGTGTATGCCGAGGTCATAATCGCGCATACGTGTGTGCCGTGTGTCTCGTCGTGTGTGTCGGTCGTCCATGCGGCCACGGCTTCGGGCGTGTCGGCCACGAGCCGTTGCGCGGTGCTGTCCACGTAGTGTGTGACAAGACCCACGCGTGACGGCGCGTCGGCATCTCCTCCCTTGCGAAAGGCTATGTGGTTGGGGTCTATGCCGATGTCACAAAGTCCGACGGTGACGCCGCTGCCGTCCAGCGGCCCGCATTTGTCCGTGGCAGTCCCGGTATGCACGGGTGCGACGTTTGACCATTGGCGCGACCTGTCCGAGGCGAGCGAAAGCCTCGAACCGACGGAGGCAGAGGACACCTGGGCTATGTCTTGTAGCCGGGGGAGGTTTTGGCGCGGTATGCATCCGAGCAGCATGTTGTCGCGGCGGCGCCATATTACTGTGCCGAGCTCGTCGAGCTGCTCCAAGGCGCTGTCGTCTTCGATTTCGATGATGACGGGGTAGTACAGTGTGGGTTGTGCGGCCTTGGCCGGTTGCTTGTGCCTTTGGCCTGTGTCGGCGGCAATGACCGCTTTTGTGCGTGCGTCGAATATGGAGGCGTCAGCGTCTGTCGCGCTTGCCGTAAGTGCCGCTATGGCTGCTAATGCGGCTATGGCGTGGGCTTTCATGTGGGAGTGTCTTTTGTCGGTGGGGTAGGTGAAAACACTGATCCCGCGACCGCAGATGAGATGTTCTGCAATCGCGGGATGGTGTTGTCGGATGCGGTGCCTGTGTTTACCGCACGAGTATGCGCTGGGCGTAAGCGCCGTTGTTGACGCTCAGGATGTATACGCCGGCAGGTACGTCTTCCAGGCCGATGGTGTAGCTGTCGCCGTCCACGTTGATGTTGCGTATGGCGGCGCCGGTCATGGACACGAGGCTGATGTTGAACTTGTTGGCTCCGGGAATGCTGACGTCGTAGGCGTTTGCTCCGGCGGCGGTCACGAGGATGCCTTGTTTGTCGATGCGGATGTCGTTGACGCCGAGACGTTTCAGCACTTCTTTGAGGCCTTCGAGGGCGTTGAATTTGCCCGCGCCCCATTGTACGGGAGTGCCTGTGCTTGCCGTAAGCTCGTCTTTTGTGGCTGTCGTCTGTGCGATGTCAAGGACTTCGGCGACTGTCAGTTTCGGATTTGCTTCTAGCCAGAGGGCTACACCGCCGGCGAATGCCGGGGCAGCCATGGATGTGCCGGACGATTGTGCCCAGTAGCTGTAGCGGCTGTGCTTAGAATCGTTGTATTCGGCCGTGTATGTGTTTTTGTCTTCGTATCCGGCATCGGTATAGTACTTGGAGTACGAGGAGATGACGCCGGTGCCGGGCGCGCAGATGTGCGGCAGAGTGCGTCCGTCATAGAGGACGCCGTAGGACGAATAGGGGGCAATTGCGCCGGGAGTGTTGTATCCCTCCACGCTATAGCTATATCTGCCGCCGTTAAGTGTCGGGAAGTACTGGCGGTCGTTGTATGCGCCCACGGCTATGACGTTATTGCCACAGGCGAGGTCGTTGATGGTGAAGTCGGTGGTGCCGTTAGACCATCCTTCGTTGCCGAGCGATGTCATTGTGAAGCCGTTGCTGACATTGTTGAGTGAGCATTGGACGCTTGCACCGTCCTCGCCTTCGATGATGAGGCCGGAAACGAGGTGCTTGTCGGCGTTGTCGGTGGTGTTGCTGGACAGAACCATGTCGATGGTTGCCGAGTAGCGCTTGTTGGTGGAAGCGTTGTCGCTGTATGTGCAGTTTATGTAGCTGGTGGTGAAAGCCTCGTCAAAGGCGTCATCGTGGATGTACGATGATGATTCATAGTTCTTGGTGGCGAGGGCCTTGTTGCCGTCGAATGTCGCCTGGCAGACGATTTTCTTGGTGAGGGTGTTGTAAACGACGGCTGTGACGGTGAATTCGCGGCTGTCGACGCCCCAGATGCTGAGGCTTGCCGTGGAACGTGTGCTGCTCGAGGTAAAGAATGTCTTGAGTGCTTTGTCGCTCGCTGTGAATTTTTTAGAGAGCGAGATGGGGTTTGTGCCGTCGTTGCCGGCCGAGATGCAGATTATGGCATTCTTGCCGAGGCGTTCCATATACTGGCCGAAATTGTCCGTTCCGTCATGCGGGCCGTAGTTGCGGCCGATGGAGAGGTTGACCACGGCGGGCTGTCCGTTGGATACAGCGTAGTCCACGATTTTGCTGACGGCGCCGCATGTGTTGGCGTCATACAGGTAGCCGCAGGCAGCTACGATGTCGGCTTCGGGCGCCATGCCGTAGTACGGGTTCTTGACGGTGCTGCGCACTTGCACGCTTCCTGTCGAGGTCAGGATGGCCGTGCGGCCGCCGCTGCGGTTGAACGAGCCGGCCATGATGCCGAGCGTGTGCGTGCCGTGTGTCTGCGCGGTGTTGTCGGTGGTGAAGGCGCTGATGTCGCTGTAGGACGTGTATTTGTTGGACATGCCGTTGGTAGAGTAGAAGTGGAACAGCGTCTTGATGCGGGTGCCCGAAAGGTCGGAGGTGAGGAAGTTGACGTGGTTGGGGTCGAGGCCTACGTCGTAGATGCCGCAGATGACGCCTGCGCCTTTGTATGCCTGAGGGAGGTGGTCGTCGCCGTTATGTATTGTCGTGATTCCGCTAAGCTTGCGGGCCTCGTTGTTCATGGGCTGTACCGCCATCGACAGGGAGTAGCTTTGGACAGACGCGTTGGCATCCATTGCCATGATGTCGTCGATATTGCCGTTGACCACGGCCATGTCATCGCCGGCCGTGCTGACCACTTCGAGTCCGGCCTTGCGGAGGTCGTCAAAGGTTGCTCCGTCGGACAGGCGGACGATGGCTGCCGCCGACGGTGTGGCACGTGAGGTGCTTTCAAAGTCAAACGGGGCGTTGACAGGCGTGATTACTTTCGCCGCAGGGTTGAGCTGCTTGTTGTGGTAGGCGTCAAGTATCTGTCGCGTATACGCATCGGTCTTTGACTGTGCAAATACTCCGAGTATTGTACACAATGCGCCGATAGTGATGGTTAGGCGTTTCATGTTTTCTTTCCGTTATGTTGTATTATGGTTTTGTCGTATATTTTGTCGGCAAACACCCACGCCCGGCTGCGGAATTACATACCAAGGTGCGTCTTTGTCGCTTAATGAATTATGCGCAAATTTAATAAAAATATTCTAAGTGGCAATCCGTGGCGTGAATGTTTGGCGGCTTCGGAAGCCGCCTGTCCAGACCGTCCGTATGGCCGTTGGCGGCATTATTTTATTAAAAAATATTAAAACACGCGCTTTTTTAGTTCCATAGAAGAAAGTTTTCGTACTTTTAGCGGTGAAAAACTGTCTAATGTCGAGACGCCGGGCGTGTCGATATATATGCAAATTTATAGCCCCCAAGCACTATGACTATGGATAAAAACATAATGATGAGTAAAAATGCCTTGGTGCAGTCACTGCATAAGGCACAGGAAGACTTCACCCTTGAAGATATAATCACGTATATCAAGGCCAACGGCATCGAAATGGTCAATTTCATGTACCCGGCAGCCGATGGCCGTCTTAAGACATTGAACTTTGTCATCAACGACCTTGCCTATCTTGAGACTATCCTCACGCTGGGCGAGAGGGTGGACGGTTCGTCCCTTTTCCCGTTCATTTCGGCCGGCAGCAGCGACTTGTATGTATTGCCGCGTTTTTCTACGGCTTTCCGTGATCCCTTTGCCGAAATCCCGACGGTTACGATGCTTTGTTCGTTCTTTGACAAGGACGGGAAGCCGCTCGAAAGTGCTCCTGAATACATCCTTGACAAAGCCTGCCGTGAGTTCAAGAATGTGACTGGGATGGAGTTCCAGGCCATGGGCGAACTCGAATACTACGTCGTAAAGGACGATGACGGGGCGTTCCCGGCAAGCGACCAGCGAGGATACCATGAGTCAGCCCCCTTCGCAAAATTCGGCGATTTCCGCACGCTGTGTATGCAGTACATCGCGCGTACTGGCGGAAGCATTAAATACGGGCATAGCGAGGTGGGCAATTTTACCCTTGACGGCAAAGTCTACGAGCAAAACGAGATAGAGTTCCTGCCCGTGGACGCACGCCGTGCCGCCGACCAACTGGTGATAGCCAAGTGGGTGATACGCAACCTCGGCTATCTCAAAGGCTACGACATCACCTTTGCGCCCAAGATTACTATCGGCAAGGCCGGTTCGGGCCTGCACATCCACATGCGCCTTATGCGCGACGGACGCAATATGATGCTTGACGCCGACCGCCGCCTGAGTGAGGACGCGCGTCGCGGCATTGCCGGAATCATGGACTTGGCGCAGGCGATTACTGCCTTTGGCAACACGGTGCCGACATCGTATTTCCGACTGGTGCCCAAGCAGGAAGCGCCCACCAATGTATGCTGGGGCGACCGCAACCGCTCGGTACTGGTGCGCGTGCCGTTGGGGTGGACCGCACAGAAAGATATGTGTGCCGAACTCAACCCCGGTAGCCACGGGCTGGCAGACGTGGACACCACGCAGAAACAGACCGTCGAGATACGCTCGGCAGACGGTTCGGCAGACATATACCTGCTGATAGCGTCACTGGCCGTCGCTATGCGCCACGGCTTCGAAATGCCTGACGCGCTGGATGTGGCAGAGAAAACCTATGTCGATGTCAATATCCACAAGGCAGAGAATGCCGCGGTGCTGTCGCGGCTATCATCGCTGCCCGTCGACTGCTATGGGTCGGCGCAATGCCTCGAAGAACGGCGCGGTGTGTTCACTGCCGCCGGGGTCTTCGACGATGCCACTATTGACGGGATTATTGCCCGCCTGCGCTCGTATGACCGCGACGAGATTGCCTTGGCACACGATGACTCCGAGGCAATGCTGCGCATAGTGCGCCGCTATTTCCATTGCGGATAAGCAATGCTTTTTGAGTAAATACAACGTTTCCGGCCGCATTTGTGGCCGGAAACGCTTGTTTTGAGGGCTGCCCCTTGCGTGTTTCCCCGGATTTGTATGGCGATTGACTGTTAATTATGTTTAACAATGATGCCGCACCGTTAAATTGTGCGTAAATTTGTGGAACGGAGCAAGTCCGTGCCATCGAATAATGCCATGCCTATGGAGGCTTTAGAGATAAACTTTGATTACAGCTGGATATACAACGCGTTGACGGCGATATACGTTGTCACCGTGGTTGTAATCTTGTGTGTCATTGTCAGCGAGAACCGAAACCCGGTCAAGTCGCTTGCCTGGGTGACTGTGCTTGTCCTGCTGCCTGTTGTCGGCGTGGTGTTATATTTGTTCTTTGGACGCAGCATCAAGAACACCAGGATGATTTCGCGGCGTAACCGCCGACGGCTAAAGCGTGCCGAGCGTACTGCGGCTGTCGAAATTGACGGGCGCTCCTTGTCAACTGCGGCACAGCAGCAGATACGGCTGGCCAAGTCTTTGGCCTCGGCCGAGTTCTATCCGGGTAACGACATCCGGGTCTTTACGGACGGGGCGTCCAAATTCGAGGCACTCATCAAAGACCTGCGCGAAGCCAAGCGCTACATCAACTTGCAATACTATATAATACAGGACGACGAGATAGGCAACCGCATTGCGGACATCCTCATCGAGCGTGCGCAAGCCGGGGTGGCCGTGCACGTCATCTATGACAACGTGGGTTCGTTTGACACCCACCGCCGTTTCTTTAAGCGCATAAGGGCTGCCGGGGTTGAGGCTTATCCGTTCTTCAAGGTCTCGTTTCCTCCCTTTGGCACACGCATCAATTGGCGCAACCACCGCAAAATATGCGTTATAGACGGTCCGGTGGGGT
>X341_Western_Lowland_Gorilla__coassemble_462_pt1 | contig 12068 bp, 6 predicted proteins | sample X341_Western_Lowland_Gorilla__metabat2_low_PE_002 | metagenome-assembled genome bin X341_Western_Lowland_Gorilla | reverse complement strand
CACACCGACAGCCGCATGGCGGCACTTACCGCCGGGGTCGGCGGCCTATGGCCGCTGGTATGCCTCGGGCGGCCCGACCTGGCCGTGATGTCGGCTGTGCGCATGGCCCTGATGCGCGTGTCGCGCTGTGCCGGCGCACGGCTGCTGGCACGGCTGATGCCGCGCCTCAAAGGCCACTGGGACGCCGTCGTCGATTTCAACGGCCAGCACCAGCTCTATTACATGGCACGCAAAATCGATGCAGGACGCCGTGCCACATTCTTCCATAGCGACTACCGCCGCTGGCGCTACTACGAGCGTGCCGACCGCCGGTTCTTCGGGCGTGTCAATGCCATATTCACCGTCAGCGACGTGTGCGTCGAAGCACTGCGCGAAGTCTTCCCCGAATACGCAGACCGCATCGCCAAGGTCGAAAACGTCTGCGCCCCGGACATCATCGCACGCATGGCCACCCAGCCGCAGGAAATGCCGCAGCTGCACGGCACCGTGCTTATGACGCTGGGGCATATATGCCGCAACAAGGGCGCCGACCTCGTCATCGACGCCGCCCGGCGCCTGCACGCCGCCGGGGTGGACTTCACATGGCTGATGGTCGGAGCGCCGACAGAGCAGGAGTATGTCGCACAAATGTCCACGCCGCCGCTGGACGCGCACTTCCGCCTCGTAGGCGTCACGCCCAACCCCTACCCCTACCTGCGCCGCGCCGACATCGTGGTACACCCCTCGCGCTTCGAGGGCAAGTCCATAGCCCTGGACGAAGCCCGGCTGATGGGCAAGGCCGTCGTCGTCACCAATTTCAGCACCGTGGGCGACCAGTTCGCAGACGGCGTCAACGCCTCCATAGTGCCTATGGATGGCGAGGCCGTCGCCAACGCCGTCCGCACACTCATCGACCACCCCGAAACCGCCGACAGCTACCGCCGCTACAATGCCTCCCACCCCACCGACCAGTCGCACACCCTCGACCCCCTTTACGACTTCATCGAAAAAGAATAAACAACAAAACAGATATGACTCATAGTACAATACACATTGCCCTCGCTTCTGACAACAACTACATTCCATTTGTTGGAGCATTACTCGCCTCAATCCGCAAGACATGCAATCGTCCCATAACCGTACATTTATTAAACAACGGCATTGATAGCGAGTCTATTGATTTATTGCGTTATCAAATCAACAGCTACCCCAATTGGGCGTTTAAGCCTTACGACATATCAGATATCCAAAATACGCTGTCAATAGATAACCCAAGCCAAATCTCATTAACATCATACGCACGGCTATATCTTGGCGCAATATTGCCGGAAGACGTTGAAAAAGTATTATATCTGGATTGCGACACAATCGCTTGTTCTGATATATCTGAACTATATGACATATCTTTAGAAGACAGCTATGTCGCTGGCGTTATGGACATAGATACAAACACATCAAAACACATGTCGCATTTAGAGGATGAAGAATATTACTTCAATGCCGGCGTACTCCTCATAAATCTTTCTCTTTGGCGCAAAGACAATCTTCTATCCCTGTTCTTACGCTACCTATCAGACAAAAACGGCAATGTTTATCATCATGACCAGGGTATTATCAACTGTGTATGCCGCGGTCGAAAAAAGCTTTTGCCGCTCAAATACAATGTTGTAACAGGGTATTATGACTTTTCCCACAAGGAACTCAAAAGGAACGCACGACAAATATATAGCCCTAACGAAATCAGGGGGGGGGTGGAAATGCCTGTCATAGTGCATTTTACGCCATCTCTATCCAGTAGGCCATGGAACAAAGGCTGCCGACACCCTAAACGACAACTATTTTGGGACGCCCTGAACAATACTGCTTGGAGAAATGCCGTAAAACCCAGTAAAATCAAGGCTCACATCAAGTTACTTTGTATGCTACACCTCGTTTCGCCAATTACATATCGATTGCTATTATCCATTAGGCACAGACTATTCCCAAATCGAATATAATGCGTATCCTCCACGTAATCACATCCTTGCATACAGGCGGAGCCGAAAGGCTCATGGTAGACCTGCTGCCACGCATGGCCGACCAAGGCCACGAAGTACACCTCGCAGTCTTTGACAGCACGCATACGCCGTTCTACAAGGCGCTCGAAGCATCCGGCAAAGTCACCATACACGACTTCGGCGGAAGCGTCTACTCGCCGCGCCAAATATCCCGACTGATACGCCTGATACGCAGACTTCACACTGACATCGTCCATACGCACAACACCTCGCCCCAGATGTTCGGGGCAATCGCGTCTATATTTGTCTCAAAGAAAGTGGCATTCGTCACCACCGAGAATAACACTGACAACCGCCGACGCAACGCCCTTTGGCGCCCAATTGACCGATGGATGTACACACGGTACCGCCGCACAATCTGCATATCAAGCGAGGCGCTCACCACACTCGAAGCCCATATCGGCAGCCACCCACAGCGGGACATTGTAATCCCCAACGGGGTTGACACTGCCCGATTTACAGCAATACCCTTGGGCAAAGCACCTGATGACAAAGCCGAAGTGCGCCTAACCATGATTGCAGCCTTCCGTCCACAGAAAAACCAAGAGACGCTGGTGCAGGCGCTCGCGCTACTCCCCGGACGCTTCCGCCTCACCCTTGTGGGGACGGGCGAGCGCATGGAATACGTCCGCGCCGTGGCCAAGGAGGCCGGGGTCTCGGAGCGCGTCACCTTTGCCGGACACCGCGACGACATCCCGGAGATACTCGCAGCATCCGATGTCACGGTGCTGTCCTCGCACTACGAGGGCCTCTCGCTATCCTCCGTCGAATGTATGGCGGCAGGCCGCCCGTTCATCGCTTCGGACGTTCCCGGACTGCACGACATCGTCAGCGGGGCCGGCGTCCTCGTCCCAGACAACGACGCACAGGCACTTGCCGATGCCATCAGCGGGATTTGCGCCGACCCGGAACTCTACCGCAGTGTCGCGGCGCAATGCCGCGACCGCGCCTCGGCTTACGACATAGCCACAATGGTGGACGGATACCTCAAAGAATACGCTTCTGTCTGACAAACAGCCGTCAGTGCAGCCTGGCCGTGGAGACGGCGCGGGTCGCGGAGGCGGGCGCCGCCGGGATGTCCGAAGCGGACTCAACCACCTTAACCGGATAGTACAGCACGGCGATGCCCAGGGCCTTGCCCTCGGCGGCTACGGCGCACTCGACTTCCAAGGCGTGGTCGCCAATGGCCGCCTCGTCATCAAAGGTTATCTCGAAAGCATACGGCGGTATTATAGTCGAGCCAAGCCGGAAGCCGTCCACAAAGTATGTGGCCGACGTGATTAACGCAGTCTTGCCCTGCTCGTTGTTGGAGATATTGAGCGAGGTGACTTTCATCGTCTCGCCACGCACCACGTACACCACGTCGTCCACTATGGTGGCGCCGTCTACATCTATGGACAGATCCACGTCCGGGGTGTCATCATCATCACTGCACGAGGACAGCGCGGCCACCGGCAGGCATACCAGCAGCGGCAAAACTAAAAGCTCTAATATTCTCTTCATATCGGTTGTTGTATTTGTTGTTTGAAAAAATCCGTGTCTCTCTATATATAACACACGCTACCGCCCAATATTGCATCAAGCCGCAACATTTAGTGCGCCACGGCGTTTACTTTTGGGCTGCAAACGTCATTATATAATATAAACGCCACCGCACCGCAGTTTGTTGGCAGTCCGTGCAGGGGACGCACTCCGGCACGAGAGTACACAATTATTTAACAATTGGAGAATGACAACATACACGTTTTATCCGTACCTTTGCATAGTAATGGCCGCACATCGGCCATACAACGTAATTAGCTCTATATTATACTATTGACTAATGCTTAATACAGACAAAGCCCGCGGCTTGTCCGCCGCCCAGGTGGAGGAAAACCGCCGCCGCTACGGCACCAACGTCCTGACGCCGGTGGCACGCCAGCCGCTATGGAAGCTTTTTCTCGCAAAATTCCGCGACCCGCTCATCGCCATCCTGATGGTGGCCGGGGTGCTGTCGCTGCTCATATCGCTATACGAGTACCACGGCCTGGGGCATGACGGAGGCACCTTCTTCGAACCCTTAGGCATCTTCATGGCGGTGATATGCGCCACCTCGCTGGCATTCTTTTTCGAGATGCGTGCCGAGAAGGAATTTGCCCTGCTCAACACCGTCAGCGACGACGAGCCGGTGCAGGTGGTGCGCGACGGCGCCACCATCAGCATCCCGCGACGCGACGTGGTGGTGGGCGACATAGTCATACTCAACACCGGCGATGAAGTCCCGGCAGACGGCAAGCTCCTCGAGGCCACGTCACTACAGGTGGACGAGTCGACACTCACCGGCGAGCCGCTGTGCGCCAAGACCACCGACCCGTCAGACTTCGACCCTGACGCCACCTTCCCCTCGGACGTGGTCATGAAAGGCACCAAGGTTATGGAAGGGCACGCCCTGATGCTGGTGACTGCCGTGGGCGACAACACCGAGCACGGCAGCGTCTTCCGTGCCGCGCAGATTGACAACAGCGTCAAGACCCCGCTGATGCTGCAGCTGGAGCGCCTCGGCGCACTGATAGCACGCATAAGCTACGTCGTGGCCGCCATCGTCATCGTAGGACGCATGGGCATGTACTTCGCAGACTTCAACGGCAACTGGCTCGAAGCCCTGCAATACGGCCTGCACACGTTCATGCTGGCCGTGGCGCTGCTCGTGGTGTCCGTGCCCGAGGGCCTTCCGATGGCGGTGACGCTGAGCCTCGCCTTCTCGATGCGGCGTATGCTCAAGACCAACAACCTCGTACGCCGCCTGCACGCCTGCGAGACCATGGGCGCCACCACGGTGATATGCACGGACAAGACCGGCACGCTGACACAGAACCAGATGCGTGTGGCCGACATCGACATCTTCGGCGAAGTGCCGTCAGAGATACTGCACATCTCGCTTGCCGCCAATTCGACAGCGCGGCTTGACCGCGAGGACGCCGCCCGCCCGTCGGTACTGGGCAACCCCACCGAGGGTGCGCTGCTGCTACACCTTGACAAAGAGGGAGTGGACTACGAGAAAATCCGCGAGGACTGCGCCGTCGAAGCCGAGCTGCCGTTCACAACCGGGCGCAAATACATGGCCACGGTCGTACGCGACGGCTCGGGACGCCGCCTCCTGCTGGTCAAAGGCGCGCCCGAAATCGTGTACGACATGTGCGGCAACATCCCCGGCGACGCGCCACGCGCCCATATCGAAGGGCTGCTGGCACGCTACCAGGAGCAAGCCATGCGCACGCTGGGCTTTGCCTATGCCGTCCTCGGCGAGGATGCCGAATGTCCCATACATGATGACGCGGTGCATTGCAAGACCCTGTCATTCATCGCCATCGCGGCCATCGCCGACCCAGTGCGCCCGGACGTCCCCTCGGCCATACGCGAAGTCCTCGGCGCCGGCGTCGCCATCAAGATTGTCACCGGCGACACGCCGCGCACGGCACGCGAGATTGCCCGGCAGACCGGGCTGTGGGACGACGCCACGGACACGCTGGAGACTGCGGCCATCACCGGCACCGAGTTCGAGGCGCTCAGCGACGACGAGCTGCGCCGCCGCCTGCCGCACATCAAGGTCATAGCACGCGCCCGACCCATGGACAAGAAGCGCCTGGTGGAAACCCTGCAAGACATGGGCGAAGTCGTGGCAGTCACCGGCGACGGCACCAACGACGCCCCGGCGCTGAAAGCCGCACAAGTTGGCCTGGCCATGGGCGACGGAACCGCTGTGGCCAAGGAAGCCGGCGACATCACCATCCTGGACAACTCGTTCACCTCGATAGGCCGCGCCATCATGTGGGGCCGCTCGCTCTACCGCAACATCCAGCGTTTCATACTGTTCCAGATCACTGTCAACGTCACGGCCTGCCTCGTGGTATTCTTCGGGGCGCTCTTCGGCCGCCAGTCGCCCCTGACGGTGACGCAGATGCTGTGGGTCAACCTCGCCATGGACACCTTCGCCGCCATGGCCCTGGCCTCGCTGCCGCCGTCGCAGGACGTCATGCGCTCCAAGCCGCGCCGTGCCGGCGACTTCATCATCACACGCCCGATGTGGCGGTTCATCATCGGCGCCGGGGTGGCATTCTTCGCCGTGCTCACCGCGATATTCATATTCCTCGAGTACCACGACGGCGACAGCCTTACCGCCCTGCTCTCGTCCGAGACCTCACCCATACGCCACGACCTGTCCACATACGCGCTGACGCTGTTCTTCACCCTGTTCGTCTTCGTCCAGTTCTGGAACCTCTTCAACGCCCGCGCCTTCGGGTCGCACCGCTCGGCCCTGCACCTCGGACACTGCCGGGGCTTCATCTCCATCGGCCTGCTCATCGTGGTCGGCCAGGTGGTCATCGTCGAACTCGGCGGACAATTCTTCAACGTCTGCCCCATCAACATCCTCGACTGGCTTGCCATCATCGGGGCCTCGTCCCTTGTCCTGTGGGTAGGCGAAATACTGCGCCTACGCCACAAGAAGTAACCGCCACACACAGCATCCCGCGCCGGGCCAAACCGCAACAACGCCACATCGTTGCAGTTTGGCCTGGCGGCGTATAGGCGCACCGATACTGCCGCCGCACCCACCCGGCTACTGCCATGGACTACCACCCGATTTATGTTAAAATATGTAATTTTGGGCTTTGCAGCGTAGATTCTCTTTCATATCCGCCCAAAATGTTATAAATTTACGCCAATTTTCATCACAAACGCACAATAATAAACCTATTTTTGCCGGGCGTGACGACGCCCAACCACTAAAAACCATGCTTAGAAGCGTCCTATCCACACTTACGGCATTAGTCCTGGCCTTGGTGGCCACAACGGCCAATGCCACAACACTTAACGAAGGTTTTGAAGCCAACCAGACAGGGTCATATACAGCCACCTCCGTCGTAGGTGACGCCTGCACATGGAACTTGTCCAACGCAGGAGTATATACCGATGCCACAAATTCGCACCAAGGCACACGCTCCCTGAGATTAGGGACGAGTGCCACCAGTTCCGCAACCATGGCCGCGGACAAGTCCGGCGGAGCTGCCGCCGTGTCTTTCTACGGGCGGACGTGGTCCACCGGGGACGGCACAGCCACCATACAGGTGCAGTATTCGACAGACAACGGCTCCACATGGACTACCGCCGGAACGGCAAGCCTCAGCACGACCACCTACACAAAGAACACATACACCATAAACAAGGCCGGAAACATCCGCATACGCTTCCAGCAGACAGCTGGAAAACGCGCCTTGATAGACGATGTGTCCATCACCGACTACGCCGAGGCCGCTTCGGCATCGTTCAGCTCGCCCACAAACGGCTCGACCGTCGATTTCGGCAAATGCACGGCCAACACCACGGCCCAGCAGTCCATCACCGTGAAAGGCTCGGGGTTTACCTCGGCCACGACAGTCGCCATTTCCGGCACGGGCTTCTCGGCCAACACGTCAAGCCTTAGCGCCGCAAAAGTCAATTCGACGTCAGGCGCGACTGTGCAGGTGAATTTCAACGGCGCCAACGGCGGCACGTATACCGGCACGCTCACCCTCACAAACGGGAACACGGTGGTAAAGGTCACGCTCAAAGCCACCGTGTCAGGGACTTCGACAGCCACAGACGCCGTGTTCACGTCCCCGGCAAGCGGCTCAACGGTAGACTTCGGCTCGGTCGCGGCCAACACCTCCGTCCAGCAGTCCGTAGTGGTCAAAGGCTCGGGATTTACATCGGCCACCACCGTGAGCGTTTCCGGCACAGGCTTCACAGCCGGGGCGACAAGCCTCAGCGCCGCAAAGGTCAACTCAACGTCCGGCGCCACCGTGCAGCTATACTTCAAGGGCGCCAACGGCGGCTCGTATACCGGGACGCTGAAACTGACCAACGGCAGTACCACCACCAAAGTCACGCTGAAAGCAACCGTCAGCGGCTCGACAGGCACCACCACGGCCAGCTACTCGTCACCGGCGAGCGGCTCGACCATAGACTTCGGCTCGGTGACATTGAGCAAGACGCAGACATCCATCGTCGTGGTCAAAGGCACCAACCTCACGGCCGCGACAACGGTCACAGTGACCGGCACAGGCTTCTCGGCAGGGGCAAGCACGCTGTCAGCGGCCAAGGTCAATTCGGGCAACGGGGCGCAGCTCCAAATAAACTTCAAGAGCGCAAGCGCCGGAACTTTCAACGGCACGCTCAAGCTCACTTCCGGGTCACTGACCCGGACGGTCTCGCTGACGGCCAAGGCCGTGGCCGACACGGGCAGCACCGACCCCGGCTCGACTTCGGGCGGCTCGTCCTCCGGCGGCTCGACATCGGGCGGCACCACTTCCGGCAACATCCCCTCCGGGTACTACTCGACATGCGAAGACAAGTACGGAGCCACGCTCCTCACAGCCCTATGCTCGAAGATTTCGTCCCATACAGCCGTCAGCTATTCGGGCCTGTGGTCGGCGTTCAAAGACACCGACACCAAGGACAACGGCAAGATTTGGGACATGTATTCCACCAAGGAGTTCACATACAGCACCAACCAATGCGGCACATACAGCAAGATTGGCGATTGCTATAACCGCGAACACTCCTTCCCCAAAAGCTGGTTCAACGACGCGACGCCGATGTACACAGACCTTTTCCATGTATACCCGACAGACGGCTACGTCAACAACCAGCGCTCCAACTATCCCTTCGGCGAATGTAGCGGTGGCACCTACGTGGCATCTTCGGGGAGCGTAAAGCCGCTCGGCAAACTCGGCAAGTCCACCGTCTCGGGATACACTGGCACCGTATGGGAGCCGGACGACGAGTATAAAGGCGATTTCGCCCGCACATATTTCTATATGGTGGCCGCATATAACGACAAAATTCCCAATTGGTCGTCCGAAATGCTTGACGGCAGCAAGTATCCCGGCTTCGCATCATGGGCCGTGGCAATGCTGCTCAACTGGAACTCGCTCGACCCCGTAAGCCAAAAGGAAACAGACCGCAACGAGGCCGTCTACGCAAAGCAGAAGAACCGCAACCCGTTCATAGACCACCCCGAACTCGCCGACTACATCTGGGGCAGCAAGAAAACAACCGGATGGAACGAGGGCGCCTCGACTGCCGCGGCAACCTTCAGCTACCCTGCCGACGGAAGCACCATATCTTTCGGGACAACTGCCACAGGCTCCACCAACGAGAAAATCGTGAAGATCAAGGGTACCGGCCTTGGCAGCGACATCACCGCATCGGTCGAGGGCGACGGCTTTGAGTCCGCCGAGGTCATCAAGGGCGCAAGCGCGGCAGACACCCAGGCCCTTGCGACATCTTCGGAGGGTACTGCCGGGGATGGCGACGACACCGATACCGGGATACGCGTCCGCATCCTGTTCAACCCCACGGCTGCCGCCAGCTACAACGGCAGGCTGACACTGACCGACGGCACCGCCGTGAGCAACGTCACACTCACCAGCGAGACACTGGACGGGCTTCCGGCCGCCCCGGCCGAAAAAGTGACGGACAATTCGTTCGTCGCCCGGTGGGTGGAAGTCGGCGACGCATTCTCGGACGGCACATACCGCCTTGACGTCGCAGACAAAAACGGGCCGGTCGAAGGCTTCCCGGTATATGTGGACGCAGACGCCCTAACCTACGAGGTCTCGGGACTTGACGCCGACACCGAATACACCTACAGCCTCACCTCGCAGACCACGCAGAGCAACATCGTAAGCGTCACGACGCTCGAGCCGCAACCTTCCGTTTTCTTCGTCTACGACCCCGGAGAAATGTCCCTGAATACAAAGGCGATGACACCTTCCGACGTTGTGGAAATCCTCTTTGAGGGCGAGAACCTCGCCGAGGACATCACATTCACGGTTTCTGCCCCCTTTGAGGTAAGTATCGACGGCATCGAATGGAACAGCACGGTCACAGCGCCCAAGACTGCCGAGTCTGTCTTCGTACGGCTCGGGGCAGCCGCCTCCGGCGATTATGTGACGTCCCTCAAGACAACCTCCGGGAGTTACTTCAATGACGCAATAACCATACAGGGCACAGCGATAGCCGATGCCGTCGTCGAGGATTTCGAGAAGTACCAGACTAACGCCGGCAGCTATGACGACAAGTCCTACGAGGGCAGCGCCGCGACATGGAACCTGCATGATGCCGGGATATGGAGTACCGACACGCCCTACGAGGGCAAGTACTGCCTGCGCTTCGGCAAGACTGCGGGCAGCTCCATCGAGCTGGCCTCGCACAACCAAGGCGGCCTAAGCCAAGTGTCTTTCTATGCACGCAAATGGAGCACAAGCGAAAAGGATGCCACCGTTGAGGTACAGTATTCCATAGGGGACGACGACACATGGGCCTCGATGGGGACATTCAATGTCACCTCGGTTGACTACACTTGCTTCACTGCGGAGAAGACAATTTCCGACCCGGTGAAAATACGCATCGCACAAACCGCCGGGGCGCGTATGCTTCTTGACTACATCGAGTTCAAGGCGCAGTCAGTTTCCGCCGTCAACGACATCCGACAGCCGGGTGCAAAAGTCACCCCCGTTCCCGGCGGCGTCCAAGTCGTGACAGACAAGGAAGCGCCCGTCAGCATCTACAGCATTGACGGCACCATCCTCGTAAATGCCGTGTCCGTCCAAGGCAGCCGTACTTTCACGATACCCGCCGCCGGCATCTACATCGTCGCCGTAGGCGACACCGCCCGCCGCCTCGTCCTCAGATAACCACACCAAGCAGCCAAACAGAGCGAGCCGCGCCAGGACAACCCCGGCACGGCTCGCTATATTACACGCTAAGTAGTTATATACTCGTTTCAGACGCTTAGCTCAATCAACCAATATTTAGTGGACTTTTATTGAACCGGTCTTACAATCATATCTACCGACACGATATCCCTCGGATAGTTTTCGCCTGTCGGGGGCAAGGATATAAACTTGCTATGATTCAAGCTCTTCTCTGATGGAATAACTACAGTCATCGTTCGTTCTTCAGTTATGCTACGCCTTGGATAAGCGTAAAAACCTTCATTCGTTTGATAAACTATTCGGAGTATTACAGTTACCGGTCGTGAGTTATAGTTAGTCAAGGTAACACCACTTATAGCTTTAAAGCGTTCAACACCAGATATATTTCTATCAGTACTTTTAGTTATATCAACCTGCGTTGCCGTGATGTCCACTCCGCCTATATCTTTAGATTTTGACACACCATTTATTGTATAGTCCTGTGCCGTATTTCCGTGTCCTACATTATTAACTTGCACTTGAACATTCGATGTTTGTCCAAATGCAAATCCGGCAGAAAAAAGCAAGAACATTAAGAGAAAAAACTTTTTCATAAGCATTAATTCCACGTCATAGGATGGTTTAGAGAAAAGAATAAGTAAACCGATTGGTGTCATTACACTTACCCTTTTCTCTAAACTTATTAGTCGTTATAACATTTGGAAGAAATAGCGTACCCCTTCATAGCTCACATAGTGGGTCATGCTTTTAACTTCGCCATTGATCATCATTTTAAATGTTCCTCTAGAAACCGTCCACACGCGGTATCCATCTTCACCGTTAACAGAACATCCGTCTGTAGTCCATCTTACTCGAACGGTAGATGCTGCATGTGGTATTAGGCCATCATTAGCAGCAGAATAGGCTGGTCCACTATAGTTGATTGTGGCACTTGCCTGAGAAACTGATTGTGTCTCAGAAGCGGAAGGAGCCGGTGATTCCGAAGCAACTGCACATAGTGCTAAGCAGCATGCTCCTAAAAGACTAATAATTTTTTTCATACGCATTTCGTATTTCATGGCCTACAGTCCTATCGACCGGTGGATAGATAAAAAGAAACGTGGACTGATTTGTCATATCGCTAAAGACGGTCCTGAGAAAACCTTAAGTGCAAGATATGAAAACAGCAGCCCACGCTATAGCGTGAGAACCGTCTTGTTATCAATTGCACTTGTTGAAAATTTCTCAGGTTTTCTTTAGCAAGATAAGCAAAACGCTTCTTAATTATTTAGTATGTCATTACACTCCTCTGAGT
>X341_Western_Lowland_Gorilla__coassemble_461_pt1 | contig 12206 bp, 14 predicted proteins | sample X341_Western_Lowland_Gorilla__metabat2_low_PE_002 | metagenome-assembled genome bin X341_Western_Lowland_Gorilla | reverse complement strand
GGCGTGCAGCTCGTCGGCTGACACGGCCTTGCTGACGGTGAGAGTGCCGTTGATGCCGCTATTTCCATTAGCCATAATACCCCAGCCCGTGGTGACGAGTTGGCCGTCAACCTCGACGATGCCGCCGCTGCCAGTGCCGGGAATGATGGTGGATGTCTTGACCGACCCCTTGGTGCTTATATCTCCGTCAACGCTGATTTTGACCTCGTTTTCTTCGCCGAACGTGGCAATATTCCCGTGTATTCCACAGGCCGAGACATTGCCCTCGGTGCTTATGTTGCCGTTGACGTCAATCTTGACCTCCTCGCCCTGGCAGAACGTGGCGCTGTCGCCGTGGATGCTTTGGCCGGACACCTCGCCGTCGCTATCTATGTCGCCGGTGGCATGTATACTCCCGGTTAGGATGCTTCCGGCCTCCACCGCTCCCTGCACATGTGCGTCTCCGTCAGTGACAACAATGTCGCTGCTGTTCACGGAGACGCCGTTGTACACTTCGAGTACGCCTGTAATCTCTGCATCCGCCTTGATGGTGATGTCGCCACACTCGATGTTGCCCACCGCCAAGTCCTTGCCGGTGACGTCGCCGAGCTTGGCCATCAGGCCGGATGCCTTGTCGTACTGCCACAGCACATTATCTGTGCGATATATGCGGTCGGTGCGCGGCGTGGCCGTCTGCGTTCCGCCGCTGCTCGTCACCGTGCAATAATCCGTGTACTCGTCGCAGGCGCTGAGCTTGTAATATTCGCAGCCCTCGATGGCGTCCCCGTCCGTGGCCGGGTCATAGCCCACGGCGGCAAAAAACGCCTTGGAGGTCTGCGACCACCATACCGTGTAATTATGCGCTGCCGGAAAGCCCACTATCGGCTCGCTCGACGGCGCGGCTGTACGCACGCGGCACGGCAGTATGCCGATGTCGTCACGCAGCTTCGTCAGCGCTATCTCGTGCAGCAGATAGTCGTCCTGGGTATACTTGTACAACTTGCCGTCCGCAACATTGTAGTATGCCTTGTCACTATATGGCACTTGGGCCGCATCCTGCCACATATAATCGTCATCCCACTCTTTATAATACTCTCCGGCCACTTTGATATAAAAACGCCCGTCGTCGCTATCAAAATATACCGATGTCGGCTCCTGCCCGCTATGAGGGTCGCGCACTGTCGGCCCGCCGGTGTTGTCGCTGATGCCGATGTCTGCTGCACCAGATATGATGCCGTCAAAGGCCACCACTCCGCTGATGCCCAGCGTGTTGTGCTGCTCCTGTTTTGCACTTGCGAGGCTGTCGCTAAATGATTTGCGGATGGTCTTATGCTCGTTGGCGTCAGCCGTCTCGTGTGCCGCAAGAGCGTCCGACACGGCCTTTGCCGCATCGGTTGAGGCTTTGACCGCAACGTCTACGCCGTCCATTCGTTTGACCAAATTGGCAATGTCCGTCGCCGCTTTGGATATGGCGGCAAATTGTGCCGACGACATCATTCCTGCCGAGGCGGATGTTGCTGCCGGAATTACAATAGACGCGTCCTTTGCCACTCCGCCGCCGTCCACGGTCTTATACGTGATTGTGACCTTGTCTGCCGATGCCGTGACGCCGATGCCGGTAGCCGACAATGCTTCGGCTGACAATGTGTCCACAATGCGTTGTACAAAGGTCACAAGCATCGACCCGACACGCAGCGCGGTATTCTCTCCTTCGGATGCCGCATCACGTATCACGGCGGCCTGTACCAGTAAGTCCTTAATTGTTGCCATAATCAGATTTATACAGGCAAAAATACGATGCAGCCGCGCCTTGCTAAAAAGACGCGGCAGCGGCACACACAAAACATCTAACAACAAACAACGTGTGTCACCGTAAGGCCGAACGTGCGTCTGCCAATTGCTCGCACACCACGTGGGCGGCATTCTCGGCGCCTATGCGTGCGAGGTCTTCCGCCATTGCCATCACGGACATATATAGCTTTTTAGAGTACCAGTCGCGGGCCTTGCGCGGCTTGCCGGAGGTTTTGTATCCGCCCCAGGCCGGCCCGACTTTGCGCGGCTTGTCAAGGCCGTGGGCCTGTCGGTATTCCTTGTCCAAAAATGCAAGGTCGCCGAGGTTGCCGGGTGTGTAACCTCGCCCGGTACCCAGTGCCTGGTATATGCCGTATTGCGCGAAGCGCATAGTGATGGTGGCCGACATCTCCGACTGCGCAATGTGCGAGACAAAGCTCTCGTGCAACGCGCCAGTGCGGACGACACGCATCCGCTCGATTTTCTCACGCCATATTTCCAGCTGTGTCTGCGTCCAAGCATCGTAATACTTGGATATGTCCTCTACCTCCGCCATTCTTCTGCCCGGTATTTAAGGTCTACCGGCTCGCTGACATCGATTATGAAATACAGCCCTGTGCAGCCGGACATAAAATATTGGCCGAGTTCTCGCGACAGGATATTGTCTACATGCAGATAGACGAGGTCGTTCTGCTTGTCGTCGGCATCGACAAGCAGTTTTGACGCCACCTGGCGGAAAAGCCTACGACAGATGCCGAGCTGCCTTGCCCGGTCTGCCTCGTCCTTGATATTGTATCGGCGGATAATGAACACGGTGAAAGTCCTGCGCTTATACCAACCGCCGCCGCGTCCTTGGAACATTGCACCATCATTTGTGTCATCGAGGCAGAAAAATGCCTTGTCCGTACGAAAGCGGTCAAGAGGTCCTTGGAGAGATTCGATGCCGCTGCACGTGCAGAACCGAAAGCCGTTGTCCTGTGCATAGATGTTGCTTTGGCAGATGCCGCCGAAATACTTCTCTGCGTCGAAAAAGCTAAGTGCGTCCATGTCAATCCTTGTTTTTGGCCATCGCGGCGTTCAGTTCCTCGGCCTCGCGGGCCTTGCAGTCCAATTCCGTCAATGCACGCCAGCAGTCCGTGGCCAATATGACATCTTCCTTGGTGACATCACCCCCGGTCAATGCGCGTATTTGGTTGTTCATCGTCTCAAGCATATTCGGCGCCCCGGTTGCCTCTTCTGTTGCCACCGGGCGGAAGAAATGGCTGAAAGTGCGTGCAAAAAGCGCCTTCACCTGCACCAGCCAGTTGAGGACGTTGAGCACCTCTGCCTGTGAGAGCGCCTTGCCCCGGAAGCCAGGGTACAGGATGCGTGTCGCAGCCACCAACGACTCGACATTCTGCGAGGATAGATAGCCTTGGTAGAGGTTCTCGACACGCAGCCAGTCGCCGAAAGCCACGCCGTGAAGTTGTGCATCCACGGCCACACCCTTCCCGATTTTCGCAATCCGCACAGGGATATCGCCTGGGCTATGCACAAATTCGAGACATTTGGTCTGCTCGGCTATCTGTGCCGGGGTGACATACACATATTTCAGCCCGGCGTTGGTTCGTATTGATAGCTTCCATTTGCCCGGAACAACTCCTTCGCGTGTCTGCCGCACTCCGGCAAGTACGCGGAACAACGTATATGCAAGCGCCTCGTCCGACACAGTCGCCATGGACTGGTACACCAGCCGCAGCTCGGCATCGTCCAATTCAGACCAAGACTTAGGCAGACGGACATCTATAGTGTTGTTCTCAGCCGAAAAAATAGCACGTATCATCTTGCTCATTTCTGTAGTTTTCAAAATGGTTGGCCATATAATTTGCCGAGGCCGCATACACTGGGAACTCCCCGATGTTGTTATCAAGATAGGCCAGTATGCGGTCGCGCCACACAGCGGTATCAGCCGGGCCGTGGTCTCGCAGTGCTGCGGCGACATACTCCCGGCATAGTTCTATAACCTCGGACTGCCGCTCTGTCGTGGACGCGGTGGCTTCGGCCTTGCATAATTCGGCAAAGAACTCCTGCGAAATCAATGCGCGGAGTTTTGCCTCGGCGGACATAATTGCCGGGCGCCGCTCCACAAGGTCGCCCTGTGTCGGTTCGGGGATGCCCAACAGCCGCAAGAACCGCGTATGCCAGTACAACGTGCCGAAATATATGCGTATGTTGGCCGGGGTCGTCCATGCCTCGAAGTAGCGTGCCTCGGATTTGATTTCATCATAGTAGTCAGACATCTGTCGTGAGAGGCGGTCACGCAGCGCCTTGACACGGTCGGCAGAAGCAGGTACGACATTGTCGTTATTGACCACGCCGAAGCCTGTGGCTGTCAGTACGAGGTCAAGGTGAGCCGAAGCCTCATAGTATGCGCGTGCGCAGATGTACCGCGCACATGCCTGGGCAAGTATGCCTTCATGGCTGGTTTCGGGTGCTGTCAGATCCGGATCCACTGCGGCGATGCTGTCGTAGAGTTCCGGGCCGAGAAAAAGCCTGACACGGCGACAGGAGTCGTCAACGAAGCCTTGCATCGCGCCAAACAATTCCTCGTCAGGCATCATGGCGGACGGGACTACGCGGACAAAGTCTTTATAGGTTATTAGCATAGCTGTATCACTTAGTTGTTAGCGTCTTGTATTGACCCGTCGCGGAGGCGTTTGACCGCGTCGGTGTTTTGGTCTAATGTCGTCAGCAGCACTATAGGCACCTGCGGCTTGACAATGTCTTGCCATCCGTTGAAGTAGATTACCAATTCGTGTACCTTGGCCAGCACGTCATGCGTCGATGCTTCGAGGGCCTGCTTGAGGGTGAACAGCTCGCGTTTGTCCGAGCCGCTGTTGTTGCTTTGGCTCTTGCCCGGCACGGCGCCCACAAGGTTCGGATGCACGTTGGTGCCGTAGCACAGCATATTGGACGTTTCCTGGATGTCGTCAGCCCAGTCTCCGCCTTCCTTGCCGGTGTCCACGACATTGATGCGCACCATGCGCTGTTCCTTGCCATAGCTGTCGATATAGTACCCGGTAATCCACACCTTGCCGCTGTTCTCGATACCGCAGACGAAGTTCTTGATATTCTCCTTTTCTTTCTTGATGCGTTCCTTCTGCGCCACCGGATCAATTATTTGCTCGGCGGCAAGCAGCGACGGCCAGTACTCTTTGTGTATCTCCACCTGGTACTTGACAGACGAGCTATTGCGTATCTTGGATTTCTTGGCTTTGCCGATAAGCCGTTTGAGGTCGAACCAGTCGCCACGGAACAACGCGGTGTAATACGGTGTTGGGTAATAGCGCTGGCCCGGCGTCGGCACGCGCATCACCACCGCGAACTTGCGTGCGGTCGTGCGTACCTTGACCAGCCCGTCACGTCCCGGGGCGCGGCCAAGAAGCGTCTCAAGGTGTCCCAACGGGTCGCGCTCGTCCAGCAGCGTAATCATCTCGACATCCTTGCGCGACAGGCCTCCGTTCTTGCGCCAGTTGGCGTAGAATATATGGTTGATACGGCCATGGCTGTCCGCTTTCTCGAAGCGGCAGTAGCACGCATCCTTGTGGCGCACTTGCACGATACGCTTGCCCTCGCGGTCGAGGATGACAACTGCAACGGCGAAGAAGAAGTATTTGAGGTCGGTGCATTGCTCAAGGAAAAATTCGCGCATTGAGTTGTGCATCATCCAGCGGTCGATGTCGGGATTGTCTGTCGGCAGCCCGGTTTGTCTGTCAGTGTATTGGATGCCGTTGCCATAGGCTGTCAAGATGTTGAAATACAGGTTTTGGCTCAGCACCTCGTCGCCGCCGATGGTGCGGATAAGGTGGAACGGCAGCAGGTTGTCTCCACCAAACGGCATATATGTATATCCCGGATAGCCTGGCACTGGCCTACCGGCAATGTCGGCGGCATCTTCGTCAAAAACCGAGGCTGAGTCAACGACATCGATGTCCGATGCCGCCGCCATAGGTACGGCGACATTGTATATCTCGCTGGGAATTGCGTCCGCCATCACGGAGCGGTCATCTGATAACTTCGTATCCATTTATCTCAAAAAGTGTTATATCTCGAAATTCGCGTATAAGGTGACTGTCAGGCAGCTTGATGCGGTGTGTGCCGCCACGCCAGTGGCTGCCGCAACACACCACGTCGCGGTAAGTGATGATGTCCCCGGTGGATATCTTCCAAACACGGAGCGTCACCGGCTGGCGGCTTTCCAGCAAGGCTATGGCGTCGCGCCAATGCAGGCATTGTGTCGGGCGGCTACTCATAAGTCTCGTCAAAAGTGCTGTCAAACACACGCAGCGCCCTTGTCGCCTCGTCGCCCTGCATAGTGCGGCGGCGTGTCAGGCGGTATGTCACCGACAGGTCGGCAATAGCGCTGTCTTCGTTCGTATACTTGATATCGGCTGCTGTAATGGCGACAGGGTCGCCCTCGGCGGCTGATGCGACATCATACAGCCATACGTCCTTGGCACGTGCCAGGTCGGCGGCAACGGCAACCATTGACGGACGCAACGGCCCCGTCTGTGCCTCGTGTGACACGACTTCGTCGATATGGTAGACACGGTATGCGCCATTTACTTGGGCGTTGTCACGCGTATATGCCGTCGAGGTGGTCTTGGCTCCGGCGAAGTATAGCAGCTCGCGACAGCCGAAGCGGTTGACGAACGACAGCACCGGGTCTGCCTCCGGCAAGTCCAGCACACGGTAGCGCTGACGGCGGCGCCCACACTGCACTTCGTATGCAACGAGGTTCATCCCCTGCTGGTCGTCAAAGACGTCGGGAGAGATGTCCAGCTCCACAAAATCAACCACATCGCCCAGCTGCTTCGTTACATAAGCCAGGGCGTGCGTGTCGCTGTCGGCGTAGGTGCATACAGCGACAGCAGCCTCCCCGTCCGCGTCATAGACGGGCAGCAGCTCTTTGCGACCGAGTGCCGTGTCGCGTTCGCCGTGGCCGGAAGTCAGGAAAAACTCCCCGAGATACTTGGTGGCATCAAGGTGTAGCTGGTAGTCACAACGAAAGACCTTGATGCTACCTATGGACGCGGCCACGCCATCAATGACTATGGTGAAGTCGTCATAGGGCAAGGCATCCGGGTCTTCCGCATCAAGTTCCTCTTCAAAGACACGGTCAAGGTCATACACCACCGCGCTATTGTTGGACGTGAAGTATGTCCCTGAAAAAATGGTGTCGTTGCCGCGCTTGATGGCAAGAGCCACGGTCTCGGCAGACGAGACCAGGGACACCACTGCAAACTGGCTGGCGAACATGTGCGGCTGTAGTACTGGGCTGATAGTTGCGGACATAGTCGTTGCTTTTGTGCCAAAGGTACGCTGCTTGCAACGATGCTAAAAAGACGCCGGGAAAGGCGGGGCCGGAAGCGTCTCGCGATGCCCCCGGCCCCTGGTCAAAGTAGATGTTGCTTAAACGCAAAGAAATTAGTCCGACTTAGTGCGTTATTCCTCTGCCTCGCGCCCGACTTGCGGCAAGCTGTCGGCATCCTCGTCGGCCACAGCCACCATCGACCATTCAAGGCCGCGGTAGTTGTTTACGCTCAGGCGGTAGCCGAGGTACGACATTACGATGGCGACCTCGGATGTCGAGAATGAGCAGATGTCCTCCATGGCGCCGATGATTTCGGCGGAGGTCATGTTGTCGCCGCGTGCCGCACGCTCGTCCGCAGGGCGGAAGTCGGCGAGGAACATTGCCAGCACCGGCGCGGTGGCCGGCATAGACGGCCAGCCTGTTTCCTGCGACTGGATGAGTTGTAGACGATTGAGGTATTTGCTCTCGGAGGATATGATGTTTTTTGTTTTGTCCATGGTTGTTGGTGTTCTTAGAGTTGGTTGTTTGAGGTTTCGGGTCTCGCAAGTGCTGCCGCCTTGGCGGCGGCGATGCACTCGTTGCGTGTGCGCTCGGCTTCGTCGGCAGACTCCTTGTGCAGCGTGTCAAAGAGCATACGCGTCCTGTCCAGCAGAACCTGCGTCTCGGCATGGTACTGGTCGCGGATGTCGGCCATGTCGGCATCGTAACATGCCTGGCGCACGCGTGCCAGCCGCCGTGCATCCGCATATGCCTTGGAGATGATGCGGTCAATCTCGTCCATCTCGGCATGTCCGGTGTCATAGAGTACGCGGTCGCCCTCGGCGGCGGCCAGCCTCATCTTGCCGGAGATGCGTATGCGCCGTCCTTCCAAGTCGGCCAGCCTGGCACACAGGGCGGCGCGGCCTTCGTGGCATTCGGCGGAGAACTTGGCTGTACGCTCGGCCACGGCCTGGGCGCGGTCGGCAGAGATGCGGTCGCGCTCGGCTTCGCACATTTGGCGCACGAGCTGCCGCAGCACCTTGGCATGGCGCGTGCCGCGATAGTGCATCAGGTTGTTCCAGCTGTCGGTCATCGCGCACCTCCTTCCTGTGTATAGTCGATTTCGACTGGCGACAGGCGCAGCACGAACGGCCTCCGCTCGTCTGTGTTCCGGGCAGACGCCGACATCCAAATCTGCGGCGCGTCCGTGCGGCCCGACAGGATGCCATAGCCGCAGCTGTGCGGCAGGAAGCCGTGAGAATGGATGTGCAGCGGCTTAATTCTCGGATGCTTGCCAAGGATGGCCGCAGACCACTCGTTGAGGGAGGTGAAAATCTCGGGGAGCTGGTCTTCCGAGAGCAGCGTGCGGTTGTACTTCGCATACACGCAGGCGCAGATCCGGCGTCCGAGTTCGGACGTTGCCGAGAGCTGCTGGACGGTGGCATAATACTTTGTCATCGCGCACCTCCTTTCTCGTGGGCCGGACGGTCTGATGAATGGCGGATGGCGGCGGCGACCGCCCATGGCGTCAGCGCGAGGACGTCGAGGCCGACAGCGGCCTGTGCCTCCACGGCGTCCGTGATGGTGATGCCGTGGTACGCGGCTACGGACAGCACGGCGGCAGCAGCCACGATGGCGGCTGTGTCCGAGAACGCGGCACGCAGCACGCGGCGCAGCACTGAGGCCGTACGGCGGCGCACGTCCACGCGGCGGCGCCGGGCAAAGGGTGAGTAACGGTGTGCAAGGTCTAATGACCGCAGGATGACGACTTGGTTGTGGCGTCGCCGGGCCGGGCGTGTGGCACGCCCAAGGGTTTTGATTGAGATTGTTTCCATAATGCAGGCATTATGTGTTTCTAGCATTAGGCAGACATAGAAACGGCTACCTCTCCGTTGCTAGAAACACATAATGCCTGTCCCGGAGGGACGTATTATAATGTTCGGAAAGGTAGCCGTAAGGCTACGTTGTAGGGCATAAAAAATGCCCGGGTCTATGTCGAGCGTCTGTACCTCCGCTCACGGTGACAGGCATACTGTCATGTTTCTAGCGCCACAAATTTACTATCATTTTGGCAGCGCACAAAAACATTAACAGACTTTAACGTCAGTCCCACGCGAAATTCGTCAGGCGCCACTCCGAAAACAGGTGGTATGAAGCGCCATAGGCAACCTCGCCAAAGAACCTTGTGTAGTAGACCCTGCGGCCGTGTCCATGCAACACCGCTCCTGTGAAGCACACCGTGCCGACTTTGGTCATTGTCGGTTTTGACAACTTGATTTCCATTTCCGCAAACTGCGGACGTTCCTCGGCTATCCGTTTTGCGAATAATGCCGGCGCGAACTGCTCCGCAAAGCTTAGCGGCGGACAGGCTATGCTTTTGAGCGAGGCAACCATCTCCTTTTGGTTGGACAGGATTTTTGATGCAATCAAAAGCGACAGCCCGGCAGATATGGCCGAGACGGCTGTCAATAAATCCTCGAAACCGGCAAAGAGCCCGGCGACCAGGCCCAATACTCCGAGGCAGAAACATATTATATCCATAAAATTAGGTTGTTAGGGCTGTTAGATTCCGCCAGATTTGTGCAATCGCCACCAATTAAAACTCGTTAAATACTTATTTTAAGTTTTCTCAACATCTCGTTCGGCGTACAATACGCCACCCCTAAGGCGTTGCATACGTCTGGTATTTTAACTCGTCTCCTGCAAGTTGGGTCTGATGTTTCAAAAGTCACAACGACATAACCTTGCGCCAATGCCTCGGCAACAATCCAAGAATCGGCTACGCTTAAAAAGGTCGCTTTTGCTGCCGAAGTGAAAATCTCACTCGTATTTGTCCACATCGACACTGTAGACAAAGCATTAAATGTGGCTGAGCCTTCGGGCATAAAGAAATTCTTAGGCAGATTATTGTTAACCCACTCAGTTAATTCATCCGAACATTTGTCCAATTCTTCCTTGACTTTACCGACAGACCGAATAATGCCAGCTTGGGCAAGCTCCGACAACGTTCGCCAAAAAGAAGGGTAAACGTCTAACGGCGTGCTATTCTTGTGCGTAATGAATATGTTTGTATCCAACAAATAGACCATAATTCAATCAAAACATACCAGACATAAACCTGTCAAACGTTTTACCATATAAGCCCGTAAGCCTATAGGCCTGCGTGTATGAGAGTTGCCCGGACTTTACGGCGCTGTTTACATAGTATGCAAAAAGCCTTCCGACACGCCTTGTAGCGGTAGCATAAAATGCTCCGCCAGAGGACTTCTTCACATTGGGCATAGAGCACCTATATCTAGCGTAAAAACTCCGATATTCGTCATCGCTAATGATATGCAAATCGTGCGCACGGCGTGCCATAACCAGCCTACTGACATTGAATAATTTAGCAGACCCATCAATTCCGCACCACTTATCTTTCAGCAGCGTTGCCGGGACAAGAAATTCAGCAGCAACCCGGTCGCAATAAGTTTCGTCGTCATTGTGGTATTCGCCATCTATGCCGGCGTAACCAGCGCTCAAGCCGACTAAGACGTGTACAAACTCGTGAGCTAATGTAAACACCTGTGCAGTCTTGCTATCCTTGTTGTTGACAAAAATCATAGGTGCATTCGTGTCTGTTACCAATGCGAAACCACGACATTCTTCCACGTCAATACTTCTGTGAGTATTGTTGCCCACTATACCATTAAAGAAAACACATATACCGGCATCCTCCATCCTTTCAACCAAAAGGCTAATCGCCTTTTCTGGAGACTTCAAATCGAACATCCACCCGATTTCGAGATCTAAATGACGACGAATGACAACGGCCATATCTCGAATAGGTAATGTCGCACCATACGTACCCACAAATTGGCAATTACTCAATTCGCTGTCAATAAGGTATTCAGATAGCCATTCCTGCCGGCCTTGCACGTCTAATACTGTTTGATAGACATTCAGATTGAATCGGCTCGTTGTGGTCTTACGCCGGAACATCGGTATTGGTGGAGTCTCTATTGGCGGCGAAGGCAACAACAGAGAAGCGACAGGGACATATACAGACTTGGCAAAATCCTCCAACTGCCTAACCGTAGGTTTTCGTTCGCCTTCAATATAAGCAGCAATTCTTGGATTCTTTTGCAAGAAATCATCCAAAGAATAGCCAGCACGCGTAATAGCCCACGTGTACATTTCCTTTGGTATGTCGATAAAATCACGTCCCATTGCAATGCAAAGTTAGTGCTATTTTTAAACTATACAATAATCTGCAAAGAGAAAAGTACTCAACAAAACGCAAAGACCGGGTACCGCTCACGCGGCGCCCGGTCCTCAATCAATCGACATTTCGGCATAAACCCTATGAAAAAAACATAAACCAACTGAGTTGTTCCAACTATTTCCTCTGTCGTGCTGCAAAGATACGAAAATTGGCGAGAATAACCTATTAGATTCAATAGATATTTTTACAGCAATAAACAGAGAAATAGCACATTGCGTCAATTTTACTCCTGCCTAAAAACAGCAAAAAGCATCCGTAATGACACGATGCAACGGACATCCGCCGCTCAAAGATTTAGCAAATAACCTTTTAGCGGCTCGGCGAGGCGGCGGCACGCCGCTCGTCACGAATGTGACCCCCCACCGCCCTACGCTTGACCGCCTTGACCACCTTCCGAGATGGCGGTATATGTAAGCGGTAATGACCGCGCCGCCCGGTCGCCAGGCCGCACGCGCACGAACACGGTAAGAGCATTTTCCCGGCGTCAGGAAAATGTTCTGACCATCCAGTCGGAATGATTGGCGTAGGCGAAGTGTCGGTCAGAAGGACGACGTCACAGCATACACCGGGGATGTTTGCGGATGGCTCTCGCATCCGATGCACAAGGTGTCGAAAGCGTCCGAGCCATCGGTGCGGCTCTCCAACTTGTTCTCTTCCGTCTCGGCCAGCTTCTCTCCGCGCTTATCCTTGCCGCCGTTATAAATGCCGGCAGTCTGTATCGATATGAGCAAGTCCTCGTTGTTCTCGCGATTAATCATCGGCACCAGGTGCGCTTTCCCGGCAAACATACGATTGATGAGCAGGTGCTTGAGTATCTGACGCATCGGCACGCCTATGTCC
>X341_Western_Lowland_Gorilla__coassemble_460_pt1 | contig 12349 bp, 9 predicted proteins | sample X341_Western_Lowland_Gorilla__metabat2_low_PE_002 | metagenome-assembled genome bin X341_Western_Lowland_Gorilla | reverse complement strand
CCAGTAGCTCTTCTTTCTGTGCGACATCTATCGGCGCCAGTGAACATATAATGTTGATGGCGTTCTCAGGATTTTTTTGCCCTTCGAGGCCGAGGATGATGTCCGGGGACTCGTTGCCGGCAGCCTCCGCCAATGACTTCATAGTACTGATGACGCACTTGGCAAGGTTGGCATACTCGTCTGTCACTTCGCGTGGACGGGTGTCCCGCGATTGTTTCCCTTTGGCACACAGCTCGCCGGAGAGGTTCTGCCCCGCGCCTTCCCCGATAATCCGGAATTTGCGGCGGGCGCGTATGATGGCTGTCTTGCTGCCGTCGGGCAGCTCGATAACCTTGAGGACATCGGCTGTCACGCCGTATTTATAGAGGTCGCCGAGGGCCGGGGTGTCCACCCCTGGGTCTTTTTGGCAGACAATGCCTATGGGGACGTTGTTTGAATACGAGTACTGGGCAACCTTGACGGTGCTTTCGCGCATCAGCGACAGCGGCATCGTAACCCCGGGAAACAACACGAGGTTACGTGTGGCCAAAATTGGCAGGTCGTCCATGGATGGCTTGCTCTCAGGCCGTTTGCTATCTATTTCGATTTGTCCGAAGGACACTATCTGGCGTTTGTTTTCGTCGGAGTCTTTTTTCATTCGTTGGAAGTTATATGCAGGGACTACCTGCAAATCGGATGCCAAAGATACAAATTTTTCGCGAGACACGGACGCACGACTGCGCCGTGCGTCACGACCGGCCTTGTGGATTGATGGCCGGGGGCTATGACATCTATCATTATGCCGCTGTACCACAATTAATTTCTACATACTGCAACACGGTGCAAATTTTTCTTACGTTGATGCTGCGGCCGGTTCAAGGAAAATTAGTATTTTTGCACCGGGGAAAGCACCCCTGCTATGGATAAACGACACACAACACACACTGCACAATAGTGCCATTATGCGACTATCAGAACTAACGACAGGCGATAAAGCCGTAATAGTAAAGATATTGGGACACGGCGCCTTCCGCAAGCGCGTCATGGACATGGGCTTCGTCCGGGGACGCGAAGTCAAAGTGCTGCTGCACGCCCCTCTCAAAGACCCCATCAAATACTCCATCATGGACTATGAGGTGTCGCTACGCGCCGCCGAAGCCAGCCTCATCGAAGTCGTCCGACTGGACGAAAAGTCAGCCGGGGACGAGATACCCGGCCTCTACAGCCGACAAACCGGGGCAGAGGACATCCTCGAAAAAGACGACTGCGTGCAGGACCTCGAGCAGGCACGCCTTGCCGCCGACCGCCAGTCCAAGGTCATCAATGTCGCCCTAATAGGCAACCCCAACTGCGGCAAGACATCGCTGTTCAACGAAGCCGCCGGGGCCAACGAGCATGTGGGCAACTACTCCGGCGTCACCGTCGGCGCCAAGGCCAAGAAGATGCAGTACGGCGGATACACCTTCAACCTCGTAGACCTCCCGGGAACATACTCCCTGACAACCTACTCGCCCGAAGAGCGGTTTGTGCGCCAATACCTGCGCGAGCAGACCCCGGACGTCATCATCAACGTCGTGGACGCCTCCAACCTCGAGCGCAACCTCTACCTCACCACCGAACTTATAGACATGGGGCGCAGCATGGTCATCGCCCTCAATATGTACGACGAACTGGAACGCCGCCACATAACCCTCGACCACGCCACCCTTGGCGCAATGATTGGCGTGCCTATCGTGCCAACCATATCAAAGAGCGGCGAGGGCATCAACGACCTGCTGGACACAGCGATATCTGTTTATGAAGGCAACAACACCGAGGTGCGCCACGTGCATGTCAGCCTCGGCAGCGAAATCGAACGGGCCGTCACAGTCCTCAAAGACCGCATCAAGGCCGAGGGCGAAATCGGGCACAAATTCTCACCACGCTACCTGGCCATCAAGCTCCTCGAAGGCGACCACGACACAGAGGACAGCGTATGCGCCGCACCATCCGGCCAACAACTCATAGAACTGCGTGACAAGCTCGTGGCCGACCTCAACGACAAATTCAGCGATGACGTGCCGGCCGAAATAGCCGCCGAAAAATACGGGTACATCTCCGGAGCGCTTGCCGAGACAATGACACGTGCCGCAAGCAGCGAGGACGACACCACGCGGCGCCTCGACGCGGTGTTCACCAGCAAGATCTTCGGATACCCGCTCTTCCTGCTCATCATGTTCTTCATCTTCTGGCTGACATTCTCGCTCGGACAATTCCCTATGGACTGGATAAGCTCCGGCGTAGACGCACTTTCCTCCCTGGTACACAATGCCATGCCAGAAGGACCGCTCAAAGACCTCGTGGCAGACGGTATCATAGGAGGCGTCGGAGGCGTCATCGTCTTCCTGCCCAACATCCTGATACTGTACCTGTGCATATCATTCCTCGAAGACTCGGGATACATGGCACGCGCCGCATTCATCATGGACAAGGTGATGCACCGCATCGGCCTACACGGCAAGTCATTCATACCGCTGGTTATGGGCTTTGGGTGCAACGTCCCGGCCATCATGTCGGCACGTGCCATCGAGAGCCGTTCCAGCCGCATCATCACCATACTAATCAACCCCTTTATGTCCTGCTCGGCACGCCTGCCGATATACATTCTCATTATCGGGACATTCTTCCCACGGCACGGCGCACTGGTATTCTTCGGGCTGTATTTGCTCGGCATAGCAGTCGCCGTTGTCACCGCAAGGCTGCTGCGCCGCTTCTTCTTCAAGAAAGACGAGACACCGTTCGTGATGGAACTGCCCCCATACCGCATGCCTTCGTGGCAGAACGCACTGCGCCATACTTGGGAAAAAGGACAGCAGTACCTGCGCAAGATGGGCGGCATCATACTCTTTGCCAGCATCATCGTGTGGTTCCTCAACTACTACCCGCACCACGACAGCGCCGACATCTCCCAGATAGAAGCCGCCGGCAAAGACCCCTCGGCCATAGACACCGACCATGACTCGTTCTTACAGATGGCCGGAAAGGCTGTCAACCCCGTCATGGAGCCCCTCGGCTTCACATGGCCGGCCACGGTCGCCGCAGTCGCCGGCGTCCCTGCCAAAGAAATCGTGGTATCCACCCTCGGCGTCCTATACACCAACGACGAAGAGGCCGACAACACCACACTCGGCCAAAGGCTGAGTTCACCAGACCACGTCACCGGACAGCCGGACTTCACATGGCAGTCTGCTCTTTCATTCCTGATATTCATACTGCTTTACTGTCCGTGCATGGCCACGGTAGTCGCCATCGGCCGCGAGACAGGCAGCTGGAAATATTCCCTGTTTGCCATCGTGTACAACACCTTGGCAGCATGGGTCGCCGCCTTTGCCGTATATCAAACGCTTATGCTCTTCGCCTAAACACCCCATGCAACAACCTCCGACACATCACGCCGACACGCATGCAGATGCCTGCGAAGGCACGCTCCGCAACCACGGCGTGCGCCCTACTGCCGTACGTCTGCTCGTATACCGGGCCATAGAAACGTTCCACGACACGTTCAGCATGGCAGACGTCGAAGAAGCGCTCGACACCGTGGACAAGTCCTCGGTGTTCCGCACGCTCGCCTTGTTCGCCCAACAGCACATCGTCCACGAAATAGAGGACGGCAGCGGCTCGGCCAAATACTGCCTATGCCGCAACGACCACGCCTGCGGCGCCGGCGAAATGCACTGCCACTTCTACTGCGAAGAGTGCCACAAGACATTCTGTCTCGACCACACGCACATACCGGTGGTGCGCTACCCCGAAGGCTTCGAGCTGCACCAAATCAACTATATGATGAAGGGGCTATGCCCCGACTGTAGCAGACGCCACGGCTGACCCTGCCCCTGTGGTTCCCCTGTATTCCCAGTACTCCCATAATTCCCAAAACAAAGCCCCACATTGCAACCCGGTTGCACTGGTGACATCATAACTTTGTCCCTCGAAAAAGCACACAACAATGGACAAAGAACAACGCGCCACCACAGCCAGGCTTGCCATCACGGCCATACTTGCCGGCACGGCCGCAGCCTGCCCCATGCCGGCACCGGCACACATATTATTATATTTAGCCGCTTATGCCGTCATCGGTGCCGACATTATATATAAGGCACTGCGCAACATACCGCGTGGGCGAATATTTGATGAGAATTTCCTGATGGCCGCCGCGACCTGTGGTGCCATAGCCCTCGGCGAATACCCCGAGGCCGTGGCCGTTATGGCCCTATACCAACTCGGCGAAATGCTCTCAGACATTGCCGTAGGACGCAGCCGCGCATCCATATCCGCGCTTATGGAGATCCGTCCCGACACCGCCGTCATCGAAGTCCCCAGAGGCAGCACGCGCCAAATGCCGCCAACAGACGTCCCCATAGGCAGCATGGCCATAGTCAGCCCAGGCGAAAAAATCCCGTTGGACGGAACCATCATCTCCGGCACCACCGACATAGACGCCAGCGCCCTCACCGGCGAAAGCCAGCCATACGCCGCAGCACCGGGCGACAAAGTCCTTGGAGGATGTATCAACCTGACTGGAGCCATCCGCATCAAGACCACAGCCCAATATGCAGACACCACCGCAGCCAAGATACTCGAAATGGTCGAAAACGCCGAGACCGGCAAAGCCCATACCGAAAAGGCCGTCACACGCCTTGCCCGCCGCTATACCCCCATAGTCGTGGCGGCAGCAGTGCTGCTGGCCGTGCTGCCGCCACTGGCCGGCGCAGGGTCATGGGAGCAGTGGCTGCACCGCGCCCTGGTATTCCTGGTCATCTCCTGCCCATGCGCCCTGGTTATCTCCGTGCCTTTGGCCTTTTTTGCCGGCATCGGCGGCGCCGCACGCAAAGGCATACTATTCAAAGGCTCCACGCACATCGAAACAATGGCCAAAGCCCGCGCCGTGGCCTTCGACAAGACAGGCACCCTCACATACGGGCGGTTCTCAGTCACGGCCATACACCCCGAAACAGTATCCGAGGAACAACTACTGGAACTCGCCGCACTCGCCGAAAGCCGCTCAGTTCACCCGGTTGCACTATCTCTTCGCGCCGCTTACAGCGGCACACAAGGTCAGGATGCCGTTTCCGACCTGCACGAGCATCCCGGGGAAGGCATCGAAGCCACCATAGGGGGAAAACACATATACGCCGGCAACGAGCGCCTGATGGCACGCGCCGGGGTCGTACCCCGCCAATGCAGCTGCACCGGCACCATCATCCATATATCAGTAGACGGCACATATATGGGACACATAGCCGTGGCCGACACTCCCAAGCCACAGTCAGCACAAGCCATCGGCAGACTCCGGGAAAAAGGCATACACACAGTGATGCTCACCGGCGACAAAGACTCAGTGGCAGCAGCGGTGGCAGCAGCCACCGGCATCAAGGAGTACCACGCCGGACTTATGCCCGACCAAAAGGCTCGGTTCGTAGCCGCGCTCGCACAGCAGCCCGCCACAACGCCTGTCGCATTTGTCGGAGACGGCATCAATGATGCCCCGGTACTCAAAACGGCTGATGCCGGAATTGCCATGGGGGCCGCAGGCAGCGCCGCTGCTATAGCCGCAGCCGACATCGTCCTGCTCAACGACGACCCGTTACAAGTGGACACAGCCATCGATACCGCACGCAAAACCATGCGCATCGTACGGCAGAACATCATCCTGGCACTCGCAGTCAAATCCGCCCTACTCGCCGCCGGCGCCTGCGGCATCGCCGGGATGTGGGCCGCGGTATTCGCCGACGTGGGCGTCACTCTCGCCGCAGTGCTCAACTCGCTACGCGCAATGCGTACGGCCTGTTAACCAATTTTAACCAGTGCCGCAATATCAGTCAGACGGGAAATGACTATTTTTGAACCCAAATAATCAACCTATACACTGATTATGGACAAAGACATTACCGAATTTTTCGTCTCCCTGATCGAGTCAAGCGGCGCCATAGACGTCGCCGAAGCCGAGTTCAAGCGTATAGTGGCTGATGACGACGAACTCCGCGAACAATACCGCCAATGGTGCGCCGACACTGGCACAACCGAACGGCACGGCTTTTCGGACTACGCCGCCGAATATATGGAAAACCGCGAAGCAGTCTGGGACAGTCTCAACGACTATGACGAATAAGCTCACCCTGCCAGCCGAATGGTATCCGGCAGACGGCATCCTGCTCGCATGGCCGCACCCCGGGACAGACTGGGCATATATGCTCGGCCAAATACGGCAATGCTATATAGAAATGGTGAAGGCCGTCATCCCATACGTCCCGGTCGTCATCATAGGGCCGGACACAGACGACATCCGCTCCGCCCTTTCTTCCGAAAGCATCGCAGACGATAGCCGCATACACCTGCTGCAAGTACCCACCAACGACACATGGATACGGGACTACGGCATTATCACCACCATCGACGGCACCGGACATCCCATATACAACGATTTCTGCTTCAACGGCTGGGGGCTGAAATTCGCCGCAGACCTCGACAACCTTGCCAACCAGGGCTTACACGCCGCCGGCATACTCGGAGCCGGGCCATTCTCCAGCCGTCTCGGCACCGTACTCGAAGGCGGCAGCATCGACTCCGACGGACAAGGCACAATCCTCACCACTGAGCACTGTATGCTTTCGCCAAACCGCAACGGCTTCCGCAGCCGCGCAGCCGCAGCAAGGATGCTGCGCAACGCCTTCGGGGCAAAACGCGTCCTATGGCTCGGCCAAGGCAGCCTCGAAGGGGACGACACCGACGGGCATATAGACACCCTGGCACGCTTTGCATCTCCACGCGACATCCTGTACACGAGGTGCGATGACCCCGAAGACTCCCATTTCGCCCCTCTCTCCGCCATGGAGAAGGAACTTTGCGGATTGCGCCAGGCAGACGGCACGCCCTACAACCTCATACCGCTGCCGCTGCCCGACCCGGTATACGACCCCGACAACGGCGAACGCCTCCCGGCCACATACGCCAACTTCCTCGTCATAGGCACACAGGCCGTCATCGTCCCCACATACCGCCAGCCGGACAAAGACGTTCTCGCCGCAAAGACCATACAGAAGGCCTTTCCACACCACAAAATCGAATGTGTGGACGCCACAGCACTCATACGCCAGCACGGCAGCATCCACTGCGCCACCATGCAGATGCCGCGAGGCGCCCTTACACTGCCACCGCAGGCGCCCGCGAAGGCATAAAAACGAAAAACAGCAATGAAACACATACTTCCTACTGCGATAATACAGCAGCATAACAATGCCGACATACGCGACAACCGCGCCCGGATATTCCACAAGATAAGGCTTGCCGCACAGGCCGGGGCGCGCCTCGTTGTCAACCAGGAACTACACGACAGCCTATACTTCTGCCAGACGGAAGACGTAGACGCCTTCGACCTGGCGGCACCCATACCCTCGGCCACCACTGACGCATACGCCGCCCTCGCCGCCGAGACACACACCGTTATAGTCACCTCGATGTTCGAGCGCCGCGCCCCCGGACTTTACCACAACACAGCAGTCGTATTCGATGCCGACGGAAGCATAGCCGGACAATACCGCAAAATGCACATACCGGACGACCCCGCATACTACGAGAAATTCTACTTCACCCCCGGCGACATAGGGTTCCGTCCCATAGACACGTCAGTAGGACGTCTCGGAGTACTCGTGTGCTGGGACCAGTGGTATCCCGAAGCAGCACGGCTGATGGCTTTGGCTGGCGCACAGATCCTCATATATCCCACCGCCATAGGCTGGGAAAGCACCGACACGCCGGACGAAAAAGCACGCCAGCTCCAGGCATGGGCCACAGTACAGCGCGGACATGCCATAGCCAACGGGCTTCCCGTGGTGGCAGTCAACCGCGTCGGATACGAGCCTGACCCCTCGGAAACCACTGGAGGAATCACATTCTGGGGCAGCAGCTTCGTCTGCGGGCCACAAGGCGAATACCTCTACCGCGCTCCCGAAGATGCCGAAGCCGAAGCCGTCATCGACATCGACCTGCGCCGCAGCGAAAATGTCCGCCGCTGGTGGCCGTTCCTCCGCGACCGTCGCATCGACGCATACGGCGACATCACCAAGAGATACCTTAAATAAGGCACTGCAAAATGCCTGATAAGAACCACAACACAGACACACCCAAAGATATGCAACCTGACAACAACGAAGAGTTCGAACGCTACCGCCGCCAGATGCACGGCCAAGAAGACCAAGGCGACACGCGCCCACAGACAGGACGGATAATGCGCCTGCTGTTCACAATACTCATGGTAATAGTATACATCGGCATGGGCATACTGCTGCTTATCAACTTCTTCGGCTGGGACACCACATACGCATGGCCGCGCTATACCGTAGGCTGCGTACTGATTGTATACGGGATATGGCGTGCCTACCGCCACTATGCCGGAATCGACAGCCGTCTCTAATACGCAAGACACAAAAACATACCACACATGCGCACCAAAACATTAGCCATACTCGCCGCCCTGTGCATAGCCACGGCAGGCACCTCGTGCAGCCACAAAGAGCCGTCCAAAGTGATGACCATGCTGTGCGACGACTCTTTCGAGAACATCCTCGAAGAAGAAATAGACGTATTCGAGTACGCCTACCTCAAGCAACAATACCACGTACTCACACGCTACGTCACACAAAAAGACGCGCTTGCCTCGCTCTTCGCCGGAAGCATCTCCACCATAATCGTAGGGCGCGACATCACCAAGACCGAGCGCAAGGCCCTCAAAGACAAATACCCCAACCTGCGCAGCATGAAAATCGCCGTCGATGCCGTCGCGCTGATAACCAACCCGTCCAACCCCGTTGACCAGCTCAGCATGAAAGAAATAGGCGACATACTCGCGGGCGAAACCACCCACTGGAGCCAGCTACAGCCCGGCGCCCCCAACCACCGCATACACGCATACTTCGACTCGGAAGGCTCCGGCCTCGCAATGTACATGCGCGACTCCCTGCTCAACGGACGGCCCTTCGGCCCACAGGTATATGCGACCGGAAGCATAGACAGCCTGCTTGCCAAAGTCCGCACAGACCCGGCAGCCATAGGCGTCATCGGCGTAAGCCACCTCACCAAAGACCTCACACTCGACGACCTCACACCCGAGCAACGCGTCCAAAAGCTCATAGGGGACACGCTCGCTGTCAACGGAGCAGACATCAACGACCGCATGGACGCCTCCGGCGTCAAGACACTCGGCATCATGCGCCACCAGGCTATACCGTACAAGCCCTACCAGCAGTACATATACGATGGCAGCTATCCCCTCACACGCCCGATGTACATGATCACAACAGCCTCGCCAGCCGGCGTGGGAGGCAAATTCTATGCATTCGTCACCGGGGTCGACGGGCAACGCATCATCATGAAAACCGGCATCCTGCCGGCGCGTATGCAAGTGACCGTGGTCGAGCTACAATGACCATTTTCACAGGATTACCGGCATAACCACCACGGCCTAAAAGTCCCTAAGGTCGCCAAAGACCTTAAAGACCCTAAATCAGCAAAAACACGGCGCTTAACATAGATTAACGCCAAAACGCCTCGCTGGCACGCCCTGTTACACGATAAATGTGTAACTTTACACAAAATATAGGGTTGCCCCATTTCCAATGCGGCAACCTGAATGCGAAGAAAAACAAAATAACAACCACATATCAAAAGATAACGACATGAAAGCTAAGCTTATCACCGCGTTGCTCCTCTGCGCCGCCATCAACGCCGGCGCACAAGGCTACAAGGACGGCGTAGAATACTACAAAGCCGGCCAATATGACAATGCCATCACCATTCTCGACCGAAACCTCTCTGATGCCGGGACAGACAAAGCCATGGCATACTACTACCTCGGCCAGGCATACCTCGCAAAAGGCGATAAGGCAACAGCCAAGAACTACTTCGACAAAGGCATCGGAGCCAATGCAGACTGCGGATACAACTACGTAGGCCTCGGAACTCTCGACCTCCTTGCCGGCAACGAGAGCGCCGCCAAAGACAACTTCAAGAAGGCTCAGTCGCTGGCAAAGAAAAATGCCGAGATACTGGTAGACATCACACGCGCATACTACAAAGCCGACCCGGCCAAATACGCCAAAGAAGTCGAAGAATACCTCAAAAAAGCATACAAGACATCAAAGAACAACGAACCGGCCATATACATCTTTGAAGGCGACCGCCTCGCAGACGCCAAAGACTGGAACAAGGCCGCAACAATGTACGAACAGGCCATATACTTCGACGAGGACAACCCCGAAGGATACGTCAAATACGCAAACGTGTATTTCAAAACCGACGGCGGCAAACGCTTCGCAATCCAAAAACTCGTCGAACTGCTGCAAAAACGCCCCAACTCGGCCCTTGGACAACGCGAACTCGCCGAAAAATACTACGAGAACGACCAATGGACAGAGGCTGCCAAGCAATACGGCCAGTACATAGCCAACCCCAACCACTTCCCCGAGGACAAGGCACGCTACGCCGTACTCCTGTTCACTGGCAATAACTACCAGCAGGCACTCGACATAGCCACCGAAGTCCTCTCCGGCAAGCCTGGTGACATCACACTGCAACGCATTGTCATGCGCTCCCTTGACGCTCTCAAGCGTGATGGCGAAGCCCTCGAAGAAGCACGCAAGTACTTCAACGAGCAAGCCAATGCAGGCAAATACAACGCAGCCGACTATATGTTCTATGCCGGACTGCTCACCAATGCCGACCAAGACTCCCTGGCCGTGAACGTACTCCAGAAAGGCCTCCAGCAATTCCCCGACAACGGCAATATCCTCAAATCACTTTCGGACGCCTACTGGGCAAAGAAAGACTACAAACTGTCCGCCGACTACTACTGCCAGTATCTTGACAAGACCGAGAACCCGCAGCGTAGCGAACTATACACAGCAGCCAAACGCCTGTGGGCAGTAGCCTGCCTGAGCACCGACGACACACCCGAAGAACGCGCCCAGCAAGCACAGAAGGGCCTCGAATATATAAACAAAGTCCTCGAAGGAATCCAGCCCGAGCCCACATACCTGCGATGGAAAGCGATGCTGTATATGGCCAAGAACGACAACAAGCCTGATATAAACACCGCAAACACATACCAGGAAGTAATCAGCGTACTCGACCAAGACCCCGCCAACGCCGACCCCGCCAATAAGGACAACTACCTCGACTACTATGTAGAAGCATACCGGACAATAGCCCACTACTACATGCTGCAAAAAGACGACGAGGCATTCAACGCGGCCAAAGCCCAGATGGACAAATACAAAGGGCTGTTAGAAAACAAATAACAGCAGTCACGCGCACCCGTACACAGGGTTAAAGCATAAGGCGAGGGGCTTCACCGACAAAGGTGCATCCCCTCGCTCCGCTTTAAGACAGGCGATACTGCCGCCAAAACCACTGCCTCAACTGCCGTCCATGTCCCTGACAGCAGACACTAAGGCAGAAACACCAACGACAAATACCGGCAGCGACAGACATAACTGCCAGACAAACATGCGACTATCACAGACAAACGACATACCGGCCGACACGATCAGCACTGACGAGCTGGCCCTGATACGCGAAGACTTCGCCCTGCTTGCCCAAAAGCTCCAAAACAGGGTAGATGCCGACGACCTCGACGACCTCGATGACACTCTCGCACGCGCACTCGCATCAGGACGCCTGCGTCGCGACACATTCGGCCTGCATCCGCTAAGGCAAAGCATCTCCACCACCCTGCTCCTATGCGACAGCCTCGGCGCAGACCGGGACATCGCCATAGCCATACTCCTGCACGAGATAGTACACGACAAGTGCATGAGTCTCGACGACGTGCGCACCCGCTGGGGCGACGATGTCGCCAAGATAGTTCGCTGCCTTCTGAAGACACGCGACCTGTATGCCACTCACGCCGCCGCCATCGAAAGCGAAAACTTCCGCCGCCTGCTGCTCACACTTGCCGAAGACATACGCGTGATCATCATCATGATAGTCGCACGCGTAGTGCTGATGCGCTCCATAAACCACCATCCCGACAACGAAGCCGTACGGCAGGTAGCCATGGAAGCCGCCTACTTATACGCCCCACTTGCACACCGCCTCGGACTATACACACTCAAAAGCGAACTCGAAGACCTCTCGCTCAAATACACCGACCGCGACACATACACCTCCATAGCGCACAAACTCAACGAGACCAAGGCTCGCCGCGACGCATACATAGACGCTTTCATAGCGCCCGTAAAACAGAAGCTGCTCGATGCCGGTGCAGTCCGGCATCGAGCAGCTTCTGTTTTACGGGCGCTATGCAAGCGTCTATGTATGCGTCGCGGCGAGCCTTGGT
>X341_Western_Lowland_Gorilla__coassemble_459_pt1 | contig 12507 bp, 8 predicted proteins | sample X341_Western_Lowland_Gorilla__metabat2_low_PE_002 | metagenome-assembled genome bin X341_Western_Lowland_Gorilla | reverse complement strand
GATTATCAAAACAAAACAGCTTCAGGCGTTTTTTGAGTGATAAAGTCAGGAAATAGCCGACCCGGAGGGCGGTCCAATCGAAGGAGAGAGGCGGCGCGGTTCACCTGTGCAGGAACATGTGGCCGTCGTCGAAGTACACATGCCGCACATGAACAGCTCACGGTCGAAATCGTAGCCCCCCAAAGCAGCCTTTAAGCGAGATGTTGTACGCGATTTTGGACATGGCAAAGCTTCGTTTGCCTCAAAGTTACAGCCACTCTTGCACCGAGGCTGCCTTTTCTTCAGGAGCTAAGTCCAGCCAAAAAGGATTCTTCATCTATTTGCGTATGTTTGGAAGTATGCCTATTTGGACAGCTGCTTGAACTGGAAGGGGCAGTAGCGCAGGTAGGGGTAGCCGCGGTTGGCGTTGTCTTTGTCCACCGTCCAGGTGTTGTCGAAGTCCATGCCCTTGTAGGTGGAGGGCAGGGCCTTGTCGCCGTCCTTGAACTCGTCCGCGCACCAGCCCTTGCCGGAGTCGCGCAGGTAGTACAGGTTGTGGTGGTAGAATATGCCGCCGTCCTTGTGTGTGCCCACGCAGCCGTTGCCGTGGCTGACCTTGCCGACGTTGATGCAGTTCTGGATCTCGCCGTAGTGGTCGATATACCCCAGGATGCCGCCGTTGTCGTCTTTCTGGTCGGAGGGCACGGCGCCCATGTTGTAGCAGTCGTGGAGCATGTAGTGCGTCTCGTCGGAGGAGGAGCCTTGCTCCTGGTAGCCCAGGATGCCGCCGACATGGGCGTGCTCGGTGCCGCTCGAAATTTCGCCGAAGTTGCAGCTGTATGCCAGCTCCATGTTGTTGTCGGTGGTCACGGCGCCGGCGTCGTTGGTGCCCATGCGTCCGGCGATGCCGCCCACCATGACGTCGCCGCCGCTGCCTTTGACGCTGGCGTGGTTGGCGCAGTACTTGACGATGGCGAGGGTGCAGTCGAAGTGTCCGATGATGCCGCCGACGTTGCCGCCGCCGCTGGCGCTGATGTTGCCGTAGTTGGCGCATTTTTCTATGACGTGCTGCTTGAAGTGGTACCTGCCGTCATAGAGGCGCGCGACGATGCCGCCGGTGTTGCCCGTGCCGGTTATGCTGCCGAAGTTGGCGCAGTTGGCGAGCGTGAAAGGCGTGTTTGAATTGATGTATTCCACATACCCGAATATGCCGCCGGTGTATGCCGAGCCTTCGATGTCGGTGTAGTTGATGAGGTTCTCGAAGCTGTCCGCCGTGGAAAATCTCACATAGCCGATAATCCCGGCGGTGCAGGATGATGACTTGTTGGTGATTTTCTGCGAGTTGTTGAAGCAGTTGCGGAGGCGTGCGCGGTTGGTGTTTTCCATCATCCCGGCGATGCCGCCGACGTTCTGCGCCCCCACGACTGTGCCGGTGAAGCACAGGTCGCGCAGCACGCTGTTCTCGACCTTTCCGATGATGCCGCCCACGCTGGTGCCTTTGCCGTCGCCGACGGTGCCGGCAAAGGTGCTTTCAAAGGACGCCGCCGCCGGGATGGAGGCGTAGTCCTGGAGGTTGTTGTCCAGGTGCGCGGTGCCGATGACCTCGCTGTACTTGGCAATCCCGGCGAGGCCGCCGGCGTTCTCGGCGCCGTTGACGTGCATCGAGTTGGGGAGGACGAAGGCCTCGGTGTGGAATGTCACGGACTCCAGAGAGCCGGTGATGCCGCCGGCGTTGGCGCCCGAGGCGGAGACGCCGACGTTGATGTAGAATTTGCTGCCGGGGAACTTGATGTCGCACATCCTGCCGGCGAAGCCGCCGACCTTGCTGGTGCCGGAGACTTTGACCAGGGCGTTGTCGGTCTGCTTGACCGAGGAGGTCTTGTCCGAGCCCTCGAAGCGGACGCCGTGGTTGTTGCCGTCGAGGGCGCCGAAGAAGCCGCCAACGCAGTCGCCGCCGCTGGCCACGGAGCTGAACACGCATTTCTCCATGACCATGTCGGCGGCCAGGGAGACGTACCCGAACAGTCCGCCGGCGTTGTCACCGCCGTACACGGGGGCGTTGACAAAGACGTCACTGACGGTGCAGGAGGCGGCGTTGTCCAGCCGCCCGAACAGGCCGCCGGCATTGCGCCCGCCGCAGGACACGGCCTTGACGGAGCCGTCCTCGGCCTGCACCGAGTGCAGGAGGCTGACGTCCCGCACCACGATGTCGGAACCGGCATCGACAGCCCCGGCAAGCGTCCCGGCGTTGTCCCCGGAGGCTTCCACGAAGAACGGCGAGTAGTAGCGCTTCTCGTTGCCGAGCTTGTCGGTCTCGCTCTTGGTATTGCCGAAATCGCTGACTGTCAGCGTGCCGCCGCTGTAGCGGCCTACAATTCCGCCGACACAGGTCTCGCCCTGCACAAAGGCGGTGAGGCTGCACCCGGCGAAGGTGATGTCGCCGCTGGCCGCGCCGATGAAGCCGCCGATGTTGGCGTGGTTGTCCGAACCCAGCGAGCCGGTGACGCTCACGCCCTCGATGGTGATGGGGCCGGAGGCCTTTCCGGCCAGGGCGCCGCCGTTGTCGTGTATGCCCTGCATCAGGGCGTTGACCACGAGGTTGCGCACGGTAGTGCCGGGCAGCAGCTCCTTGAACAGCCCGATGTTCGAGTCGTTGCCCTCGGTGGCGCTGCCGGTGTACGGGACGGTGACGGTGAAGCCGCCGCCGTCATAATTGCCCGCGAAGGACTCGCAGGCGTGGTAGGTACCCATAATAATCTGGCTGCGCGGAGGCACGTCGAAACTTGCCGTCTGCTGGAAGAACAGCCCGAAGCCGTTGGAGTTGCCCTCTTCGTAAAGGCCCATCTCGAACTCCTCGAAGTCGCTCTTGGAGGAAATCTTGTAGGGGTTGTCCTGGGTACCCTGGCCGCGCAGCTTGAATTTCCCCTCGCGGCGGTCTACGGACTCGACGAGCATCCCGCTGATGCGGAAGCACATACGGGGAGAGATCGACCTGCCGGCGGGGCTGAGCGCCACGGCGTCATATTCGCCGTCGGGCAGGGTGCCGCCCTTGGGGATGTACATCGTGAACACGGGGCGCCCGGAGGCTTCCTTGACTTTGAGGTCGAACTCGTACAGGGCGTTGTCGGAGTGCGAGTGGAGGACGATGCGGTGGGTGCCGCCGCCTTCGTCGAGACGCCACCTGAGCCGCTCGCTGGCGAAGGAGCTGAGCCTGAAGCCTTCGACTTCTTCCACTTTGTTGTCGGTGACGCGGTTGTGGTCTTCGTCCGAGCATCCGCACCACAGGGGCAGCACCGCTGCGATGGCGGCGGCCAGTATGATGTGCTTGATTTTCATATCCAGAGTGTGTTGTCTTTGTTTCGACTGTAATGTTTATACAGAGTTGTTTCTACAGAATTGTTTATTCGATTGGGGCTTCCATCTCCGAGTGGCAGGGGACGGGGAAGCAGCCCTGGGCGTCCGACACCTCCCAGCGGGGCCTCGTGCCCGAGAAGTCCAGGATGCGCTCGAAGAACGCCTTGTCGTGGAGCTGCTCGAGTGTGGCAGGCATCGCGGCCGAGGTGACCGGGAAGACGGCGTGCGCGGCCCCGACGTAATAGAAGTTGTCCGAGTAGTCCACGAACGAGCCGAAGGTGCCCACCACGGGGTTGTTCCAGTTGGAGCCTACGCTGACGTTGCGCTGCACCACGGATCGCGAGTCGGCCATGCCGGTGATGCCGCCTGAGTATTCGCGCTGCATGTCGCCGTCGAGGTTGCCCACATTGAGGCAGTCGGTGACCTTGCAGTTCTGCTGGGCGTATCCCAGGATGCCGCCGGAGTATTTCGAGGAGGAGGTCTTGACGGCGGCAAGGTTGGTGCACTGGCTGACGACTATGGCGTTGACCTCGAAGTTGGTGGCGCACTCGACTATGGCGTTGGCGCCACCCACGAATGTCAGGATGGAGGCCATGACGCCCGCGGCCACGGCTGTGGTCGTCCCGGCTGTGGCGAAGCTGGAGACGATGCTGGCCACCGAGCCGACGACGATGCACGTCCCGGCTATGGATTTCTGCACGATTTCCTTGACCTCCTGGCGGTGTTCCAGCTCGCCGACGCGTTCCTCGCGTGTGCGGTTGAGGTTGTAGTTGACCGTGGAGTTGTTGTCGTCGGAGTACTGGTAGAAGTCCATGGCCTTGCCGAAGTTGGCGAGGTATGTGCCCACGGGCGAGGCGGTGACGCCCTGCGGCAGCAGGGTGGTGTCGAGGACATAGCCGTCCTGTATGGCCTGTATGGCGGCCTTCACCTCGCTGTCTATGGCCGTGGCCTTGGTGTCGAGGTTGGCGTGTATCTCGTCGAGTTCTTCCTCGGTGAAGATGTCGTAGAGGCTCATGGAGTATGTCACGGCGTCGTAGGCCACCATGGCCCAGTCGAGCGTGGCCTCGCCCACGTGCAGCACGTGGAAGAATTTCTTGAAGGCGGCGGCGTTCTTGACGACGTTCTGCGTTATGGCCTCGCCCGTGACGGAGATGATCGGCCCGGCGAAGACCATCACGCACTCGGCGGCGCCGATGACGCATCCGGCGATGTCCATGCCCGACCACTCGCGGGCGTCGCCGGCCTCGCCGATGATGCCGCCGGTGGAGCGGCTTCCGGCGTTGGCCACCGCCCCGGCGTTGAGGCAGAAGTTGGCCACGGTGTTGTTGCCTACCCACCCGGCGATGCCCCCGGCGTATTTGGCGGTGACGGAGACCCCGCCGTAGTTCTGGCATCCGTAGAGGGCGCCCCAGGTGGTCTTGCCGACGACGCCTCCGGCGCTCTCGGCCGTGGAGGAGGACACGGCGCCCTGGTTGACGACGTCGTGCAGCACGGCGATGGAGGTGTTGCCGGCGATGCCGCCCAGGGTGGCCTGGTTGTCCGAGGCGGCCACCGTCCCGGTGTTGTACACGGCGTAGGCGCCGAACTGCGCCTCGCCGCAGATGCCGCCCACGCAGGTGCGCCCGCTGACGCTGCCGGTGTTGCCGCAGTTCTTCACCAGGGCGTTGTTGTAGAGCAGCTCCCCGGCATACTCGCTGTCGTCGTTGCCTATGCGCGTGCTGCCGATGATGCCGCCCACGCCCACGGCGCCGGAAACGTTGCCGTCGTTCTTGGAGGAGTATATGAAGGACACTCCGGAACCCCCGGCGATGCCGCCGGCGCCGTAGCCGCCGTTGTCCAGCGTCCCGGACATGGCGGCAGTGCCGCCGCGTATGGCGGCGTGGTTGGCGCAGCCGATGACCATCAGGGAGTCGGCCGAGCCGACGATGCCGCCGGCCCCGGTGTAGCGGGCCTCGACGGCGCCCTTGTTCTCGCAGGCCAACACCTGCGTCATCGAGTACAGCGACCCGGCGCCCACGAGGCCGCCCACGGCGTAGTCGCCGGACACTTGCGTCCCGGCGTTGTAGCAGCTGTCCACGTTCAGGAAGCCGGTGCAGTCCACCACGCCGATGAGGCCGCCGACACCGGCGCTGCCCTCGGAGGCCGCCACCGTGCCGCCGTCGACGACGCATCCGTGCAGGCTGGAGCAGCCGCGTATGTCGCCGGGCGAGGTGGTGCCGCCGGCGACGGCGCCCACGGCGAAGTTGCCCGTGATGTCGGGCCGCGAGATGACGAGGTTCTTGATGGCGGCCTGGTCGATGAAGCCGAAGAGGCCGATGCCGGGCGAGTGCGGACGGTCGATCCACAGCCCCTGTATCTTGTAGCCCTGCCCGTCAAAGACACCCCGGAAGGGGTTCTCGGGGATGCTCCCGATGGGGAGCCACCCGTAATGGCGGTCGCTGGAGGTGCAGACGTCCTTCATGCGGATGTCGGTCTCCATGCGGAAGTGGGTGTCCTTGTCCAGGTTCTTGTTGTTGTCGTCGTTGTTGGTATAGTCGCGCAGGCGCCAGAGGTGGTCGGCACTGGAAATGATGTAGGGGTCGGCCTCGGTGCCCTCGCCCACGAGGTTCATCTCGGGGTCGTAGCCGTCGAGGACTTTGGCGGTGTGCTTCTCGGCGGAGATGTACACGCGGCAACCCAGGCCGTAGTCAGTGGTGCCGCTTTCGGCGTCACTTGACGGGATTTCGAGCGCCAGCAGTCGGTAGATGCCGGTTTTCAACCCGGTGTCGAGGGTGAGCAGCGAGCGCCCGCCAGTGCGGACGTGCCGCCCGGAGCGGCGGAAGATGGTGCCGTCCTCGGCCTTGATGACGCACTCGAAGTCGGCGCCTGAAAAGCCGTCCATCACGGCGCCCAGCGTAATCTGCCGCTGCGTGCCTATGTATGCGTCGGCTGGCACGGGTCCTACGGGCTCGTCCTTGGTGTCGCTGCACGAGACGGTGCACGCGGCCATGCACGCCAGCACGAGGGCGGGCAACGCCCGGCGCAGCAGCGCGGACAGCCGTCTGCGACTTTTTGGAGAGATGTCGATTTTTCTCATAAGAGGTTGGTAATTGGGATGTATGGTGGAATGTATAGTGGAATGTCGGTTTGTTTTCCGCTTTTCTGTTTGCTGCTATGGTGTTGTGTCGTTATGTCTTTTGTCTTGCTGCCAGCCGTTGGCGCAGGCGGCTTTTGGCGGCACGCCAGCCCAGGGTGAGCAGATAGGACGCCGCCAGGGAGAGGACGCCGTTGGCGGCGGCGCCGAGGTCGATGCCGGCAAGTCGCAGCCCGTAGTGCAGTATGGCGATGTGGCACAGGTAGATGCCGTAGGAGCAGCGTCCCAGGCTTATGCACAGCCGCGCAAGGATACCGCATGGCGCCGGCAGGGCCGTCAGCAGGGCGAAGAGCGCGGTCTGTATCGCGATGACGTTGACCCCGGCGAGCGCCGTCACGGCGTCATAATAGCCCCAGCGCATGGCCACTGCCCCCATCTTGAGCGTCAGCGGCACGGACACGGCGAGGGCCAGCGCCCAGAAGCACCACTGCCAGCGGCGCGACCGCGTGCCGACCGGCCACCGCGTGAGGTAGTACCCGGCCACCATGTAGCCCATGCAGCCGTAGAACCCGGTGAAGATGCCGCCGCCGTCGGCCAGGATGGCGGTCTGCGCCGAAGCCCACGGCAGCGTCCCGGCGGCAAGCCACAGCAGCAGGAAGAACTCGACGCTGCGGCGCCGCGCCGTGGCCAGCCACGGCGACAGGAAGGGCGCAAAGAGGTACAGCCCGGCCATGGCCGGCACGAACCACCCCGTCCCCCATGTGGGGGTATACAGGCAGTACAGCAGCCGGTGGCCGATGCCGACATCCTGGTGGGGAGTCAGGTAGTAGTCCATCAGCAGGTACGCCACCGTCCAGAAGGCAAAGGCGGGCAACAGGGCGCACAGGCGCCGCCGCACAAAGGCACGGCCATCCCTCACCGGGAATATCAGCGCCCCGGAGGTCATGAAGAACAGCACCGGCGTGCAGAAGTACGGCAGCAGCGCCTGGTAGGCGGCCTCGTCCATATACTCGTGCACGGAGTGTATGGCCACCACCATGACGATGGCGAGGGCGCGCACCGCGTCCAGGCGCACATAGCGGCCGCCGATGCACTCACGCATCGACGGCGCAATGGGCGTGTATGTCTGTGCAGTAGCTGTCACAGGTGGTTACAGGAGGAGGGTGTCCGATTTGCGGCGTTTGCGTAGGCGCAATGTATTGCGCCCACGCAGGACACGCCCTCCTTTTTCGTCTGATTTAGAGGTCTGTCCCTGCGTTGTCCTCTTCCAGCACCTTGGGCAGCTCGGTGCGGACGGTCCACCAGCCAAAGATCATAAGCACAGCGGCAACTATAAAGGCTATGATGAGGAGATAGCCAACCGTCTTGAGACCACCACTTCCAAGGGAGTAGAATAATTTGACCACAGCTTCAGCCGCGAACAAGCTTATGAAGATAAGGAGTGTGATTATCGACTGGAAGACAAGCTGGATTGTAAAAGCTGCGGAAACGCTGCCCATAGACTTGAGGCCTGCGGCCTTGAGGGCACGGCTGTTGTTATTGTTCTTCACAACAAACACAAGGAGACACACGATAAAAACCAGAAGCAGCGCTGTGGAGAAATATCCGAATGTTTTAACGCTGCTATAATCGAACGGTTTGACTATTATTTCGTATGCGATTTTTTGTAACAGATAGTAGGCCACAGCCGCTATAACTGTACCCAGCTGCGCATTGAAAAGACCTTTGAAACTGGCTGCCACGGTGTCGTTGTTGCCTTTAAGTGCTGACGAAGTCATGTATAGTCCCACAAGCCAGGGTATAAGGCCGATAGCCGCCAGCACCCACAAGGTTGTGTAATCTTCGTAGGGTTTATTTAGTGTGAGGAGTAGCGCCAATGCGCTGAGGCCGTACAACATCGTGACGCCGATGCCGCTGAGCATCGAGGCAGTAGAAAGCGACGCGACACGCGCCTGATAGTTTTGTTCCATAATCAATGAGTTTTTAGTTAATATTTAGGTTTGTGACAATGTATTTTACCTGCTTTATTGAAAGCATTGCTTCTGACGGGTATAAGCAAGCAGGGGCGGACGTACAGGACGAGCTGGACATGCCGCCCCTGCCGGCTATTAGAGTTCGGCTTTATCAGAGGTTTCGCCCAAGACTTTGGGGAGTTCGGAGCGGACGCTCCACCAACCGATGTTCATAAACACGACAGCGACAAGCGCGGCCAAGACACATAGGACATATATCACGGTAAGGCCGCCCAATATGCTGTCCGCATTGCTACGGATGAACGAAACCGCCATCTTATCGGCATTGGAAATGAAGACGAATGAAACGATGGTCATTATCACCACGACAATAAGTATGAGTATAAACGCCACGAAGACATGCCCCATAGACCTGAGACCTGCGGCTTTGAGGGCGCGGCTTTCGCTGATACCTATCGATATACATACAATGGCGTAGACGTAAAACGCCACGACCAGCAGCTGCATGATGACATAAGACGCTTTATGGCGGTCTAAGTCAAAGATGTGTTCCGGATCGGTGCTGCTTGAGATAATTATCCTGCTTATCACCCATACTATAGCAGCGACAATCAAGAGGCTGAGATAGGTGTTGAATAGCTTTTTGTAGTGGGCGGCCACGTTGTCGTTGGCACCCTTAAACGCCGTGGAGGTGTTGTACATACCGGCAAGCCAAAGGCCGAAGCCGATAAGCGACACGAAGAAGAATACCCATGGGCTGCGTGTGAGGGCAGCTAAAATAACATTGGGGCCGGAGAGAGTGAGGACGCCGACTGCGCTGAGCGTCGAAGAAGTGGAAAGCGATGCAACTCGCATCTGATAGTTTTGTTCCATTGTTGAGGTGTTAGATGTTGGGGTATAGGGGTTAGGGATTAGAGTTCGCCGACACGCTTGAATGCGCCGTCATAGGCTTTGGGAAGCTCGGAGCGGACGTTCCACATGCCGACAATCAGAAGCACGGCTGCGACAACCAGGGTCAGGCCGAGGAGGATGCCGAGGGTGTAGACTCCGCCAAGGCCGTGGTCGAATGCGAAGAGGGCTGAGTCTTCGGTCTTAAAGAGGACGACAAACAAGAAGAGCGCGAGTATCGTCATGACGATGAGCTGTATGACAAACGCCGCCGAGACAATGCCCATAGATTTAAGGCCTGCGGACTTGAGGGCGCGGCTGTGGCTGTTGCATATCGACAGGAAGATGACGTGGCAGACACAGAGCGCTACGAGCACCAACTTGATATACAGGACAGACCGGTCTATGTCGCTGAAGCTTTTTTTGCCCGTATTGAGTACAAGCAAGAACAGCAGGATACAGACCACGGTGGCAATCACGATGCCCAGTTGTCCGTTGAAGACTCCCTTGAAACCGCGGGATACATTGTCATTGGCCCCCTTAAATACTGACGAAAGATTGTACATGCCCACCAACCAGAGTATAAGGCCGGTAAGCGACACCAACGCCACGGTGGTAATCCGTCCGTCTTGGTTGTAGGTGCCACTTGTGAGTAACGCCACCAGTGCGGCGAGGCCGTACATGATGGTGACGCCGAGTGCGGCGAGCATCGAGGCAGTGGAAAGCGCCGTGGGCGGCGCAGGGTTGTTTTGTCCCATAATTAATGGTTTTTTAAGTTGTTAGTACAGATATTATTTATTTTTCGTCATAAGGGGCAATAGCACGGCGCAACCGGTCGGCAAGCATCACGCGCAGTTCGGGGGGCGAGACCACGGTGATGCGGTCGGCCTTGGACATGAGTTCCTCGACAAGGTCGTCGGTGATGCGCATACGGTAGCGGAATAGAGAGAAGCCGTCGTGCACGAACTCCTCCTGGGAGGCGTGCAGCGGCAGCACGCGCAGGTATTTGGCCTGCATGTGGTCCACGCGCAGGGTGATGGTCTTGGCGGCGGCGCGTGTCACCACCAGGCCGAAGCTGTCGCGGAAGTAGTCGTCGGCATTGACGTGGGGCGGCAGCACAAAGGTCTTGGGGGAGAGATGCACCTGGTCCATGCGGTCCAGGGCGTATGTCTTGGTGCGGTTTTCGCGCACGTTGCGGCCTATCACGTACCAGCGCTGGTGGAATATGCGCACAAAGTACGGCTCGAGGGAGACGTCGCGGTCGGGACGGCTGCGGTTGAAGTTGTTGTAGTCGAATACGATGACGCGGTTCTCGCGCAGGGCGTCGATGATTGTGCCCAGGTGGGTACGCGCACTGGGGACGTCCTCGAGGCAGATGCGCGAGGCGACGCTGCGCCCGGCGGCGATGATGTCGTTGACGGCGGCACTGTTGAGCATCCAGTCGGTGACTTCGCGGCTGTGGGCGTCTTCCTCGGCGATGTAGTACTCGAAAGTGGAGGCGTCGCACTCGATGTCTAGGCCGAATACTTCGGCAATGGCTTCGCGGTAGTTGTAGAACGTACGGCGCGTCAGCGGCCTGCCCTCGGAGACGGGGCTTTGCAGCCACAGCTCCGCCAGCTCGCGGCGCGGGATGCGCCGCCGGCGCCGTATGGTGTCTATAATCCAGAAGTATTTGTTGAGCAGGTTGCGTGCCATCTGTCGTTGTTTTTAGGCCGGACAGTCGTTTTTAGCGACAACGGCTTTCACTTGGCGGGCTTGCGCAGCAGCACGAGGCCGAGGATGGTGAAGGCGGCGTTCATCAGCAGCAGCTCGAAGCTGGTGGTGTAGCCGCAGTATTCCTTGAGCGCCCACTGTGCCACCCAGGACAATGCCGGGGCGAGGATGCACACCACCGGGACGAGGCGGTCGCGCACGGGGCGCTTACAGGCCATGCCGAAGACGAAAAGGCCGAGGATGGGACCGTAGGTGTAGGAGGCCAGGGTGTATACCGCGCTGATGGCGTCCTGGTTGCTCAGGTAGTAGAACACGATGATCACCAGGCCCATGGCCACGGACATGGCCAGGTGCACCAGGCGGCGCGTGACGGCCAGCCGCCGGTCGTCCATGCGGCGGTTGGCGCCGAGGATGTCCACGGTGAAGGAGGTGGTGAGCGAGGTCAGCGCCGACCCGGCGGCGGAATAGGCGGCGGACACCAGCCCGACGATGAAGAGGATGCCCACGACGACGGGCATCCCGGGGCTGCCGACGACGGCGGCGAAGGTGTCGTCGGGATGTGCCGGGCGCGCCATGCCCTTGCTGTCCATGTAGATGAGCAGCATGGTGCCCAGGATGAGGAACAGCGCGATGACGAAGAACTGCGTGATGCCGCTCACTATCATGTTTTTCTGGCTCTGGCGGCTGTCGCGGCAGGCGAGGTTGCGCTGCATCATGTCCTGGTCGAGGCCGTTGAGCGCTATGGCCATGAATATGCCGGCGAGGAACTGCTTCCAGAAGTACGTGCCGGCCATCGGGTCGTCAAAGTAGAACATCTGGAACGAGGGGTGCGAGGTGACGGCGCTGAAAGCCTCGCCGAAGTCCAGGCCGAGGTTGCTGGCAACGAAGTATATGCACAGGCCCACGGAGGCCACCAGGCAGAAGCTCTTGAGGGCGTCGGTCCATATCAGCGTCTTGACGCCGCCCTGCACGGTGTAGATCCAGATGAGCAGGATGCTGACGACGACGGTGATGGCGAAGGGTATGCCCAGGGGTCCGAAGACCATGGACTGTAGCACGACGCACACCACGAAGAAGCGCACGGCGGCACCCAGCATCTTGCTCACGAAGAAGAACCACGCGCCGGTATGGTAGGTGGAGCGCCCGAAGCGGTCTTCGAGGTACCCGTAGATGCTGATGAGGTTGCGCCGGTAGAACATCGGCACCAGCACGAAGGCTATGGCGAAGTACCCGACGATGAAGCCGAGCACCATTTGCAGGTACGAGTAGCCCTTGGCGGCCACCATGCCGGGGACGCTGATGAATGTCACGCCGCTGATGGCGGCGCCGATCATGGCGAAGGCCACGAGGCCCCAGGGCGCCTGGCGGTTGCCGTTGAAGAATGTCGAGTTGTTGCTGCCGCGCGAGGCGAACCAGCTGATGCCCATCAGCAGGGCGAAGTATGCCGCGATGGTGACGATGACTATTGTGGGTGTCACTGTTGTGTTATGCTATGTGTTGTGTCTCTGTTGGTTTCTTGTGGGTGGA
>X341_Western_Lowland_Gorilla__coassemble_458_pt1 | contig 12523 bp, 5 predicted proteins | sample X341_Western_Lowland_Gorilla__metabat2_low_PE_002 | metagenome-assembled genome bin X341_Western_Lowland_Gorilla | reverse complement strand
ACGACCCGGCGCGTATCGACCGGCAGGAAATGATTGAGTCCGAGGAAGCCGTCGACATGGCCAGGCAGATTATTGCACGCGAAGGCATTTTCGCCGGCATGTCCAGCGGGGCGGCAATGATAGCTGCACGGCGTACTGCGGCCACGGCGCCAGATGGCAGCAACATCGTGGCCATATTCCCCGACCGCGCCGAAAAATACCTGTCAAAAGTTATGTTCCACCCTTTCGCCGACAAATAACGCGAACCACGCACAAAAAGAACACCTCCGCAGCGATGAAGCCGACACGCGCCATACTCCTGCTCCTTGCCGCCTGTGCCGCTTGCACTGCCACGGCGCTCGCCCAGGCCGAGATTACGTGGATAGACGGCACCACGCACGACTTCGGCGCTTTCACCGAAAGCGCCGAGCACTCCGTATGCACATTCCGCTACACCAACACCGGGAACGAGGACCTCGTCATCACCGGCGCACGCGCCTCCTGCGGATGCACCACGCCGCGATACGGCACGCGCCCCATAGCGCCCGGCGACACGGCGTCCATAACCGTCGCCTTTGACTCGCAGGGACGCCCCGGGCGCTTCTCCAAGGCCGTTTTCGTCGATGCCAACACCACGCCGCGCCGCTCGGTGCTTACTGTCAAGGGCGTCGTCATCGGGGCGCCGGAGACCATAGCGCGGCGCTTCCCGGTAGACCTGGGGCCGCTGAAGATGGCGCACAGCACCGTGTTGCTCGGCGAAATCGCCCGGCGGCATGTCAAGAGCGTATTTGCCGACGGGTACAACGGCAGCACCGACACCATCACCCCGGCGATAGCGTACGCGCCCCGGTGGCTGGAAGCCACGCCCACGCCGCGTGACGTCCCGCCGGGCGAGCGGTTGAGCCTGAGCCTCTACATCACCGCCGACCGCATCCCGCAATACGGGGCCAACACCGACTCGCTGCGCATCATCCCCGACAGCCGGCATCCCGAACGGCAGTATACCGTCGGGCTGTCGGTGAACCTCCGTGAGGACTTCTCCAAGATGGACGCACGCGCTCTGGCACGCGCCCCGCAGGCCCGTGTGGACACGCAGCTGCTCAACATCCCCGGCGATACCCACACCGCCGCCATACGGTTGTCCAACCACGGCAGCGGCGACCCCCTCGTCATACGCCGCATATACGCCCAGTCTCCGGCCATACATGTGTCCGCGCCCAAGAAGGACAAGGTCAAGAAAGGACACGGCGTTGACATAGCCGTCACCGCCGACCCGGAGGCGCTGCCCCAGGACGGCACCCCGCTGGACACGCGCCTGTATATCATCACCAACGACCCGTCCAACGACGTCATCACCGTCCGCGTCACCGCCGCCCTCCGTTAGCCACGCGCCATGACACCACCACGCCGCATACCAGCCTTCGCAGCCATTGCCGCCATACTCATAGCGGCCATAGCCGCCGCGATATGCATACGCATGTACGCCCATTACCCGGCCGGCGACGAGCTGCGCTATGCCTACTGCTTTGACGACCCCGCCGGCCGCGACTACTTCGCCCTCTCCAGCGTCCGCCCGGTGCAGGACGTGGGGGACATCGCCACCTCCATGGCCAACCACTATACCGGCGTCAACGGCCGCATACTCGTGCACACCGTCGAGGCGGCATTCACCGCGCTGGTCGGGCTGGAGTGGTTCCACCCCCTCAACCTTGCCGTGCTCGTGCTCGCCGTCATCCTCTGCGCCCGCACAACCGCACCCGAAAGGCGGTGCGACCTCCTGTGGTGGGCCATAGTCATCACCCTGTGGCTCCACGCCTTTCCTGAGCCTTCGCGCCTGTGGGTGTCGCCCAACCTCGCGCCCAACTACCTGTGGCCCTCGCTGGGCACGATGGCGCTGCTGTGGGCGGTATACAGCGACCGGCCCGTGTGGCTCCAATGCGTGCTGGCCCTGCTGGCCGGGGCGTCAAACGAGGGCTTCGCGCTGCCGCTGTGCGGGGCCATGTGGTGCGTAGCGCTCTTCGGGCGCGAAGAACGCCGCCCTCCGCTGTCCACGCTTGTGGCACTCAGCATAGGCGCCCTCACGCTGGTATGCGCTCCCGGCAACTGGCAGCGCTTCGCCGCCAACGACGCCACCGGCAACGGCCTGCTCATAGGGCTGCAACTGGTAGCCACGCTCCCGGCGCTGTGGTTCTTCGCCGCCATGGCCGCCGCCACGGCGATATGCCGCGGGCCGCGCACGCTGTGGGCGAGGCTCAAAGACGCCCCCGTGACCAACACGGCCCTGGCTATGTCGCTAATGATGACCATAGCCATACACACCGGGCTGCGCTCGCTCACGCCGCTGGCGCTGTTCGCCACGCTCTCGGGACTGAGGCTGCTGGCACGGATGATGCCGCAATACGATTTATGCCGCGCACGCGTGGCGGCCGCGATCCTGCTCGCCGCCGTGGCCGCGCACCAGGCATGGGCCACCGCCGAGCATGTCGAACGCTACCGCCAAATCGGCGCGGTCATAGACACCGCGCGCGCCCGGCACCGCGGGATGCCGCCGCAACCAAAGGAGACAATCTACATCCCCTACGACTGGACGCAGCCGCCGCGCCTGCTGCGCCGCTACGTCTACGACCAGCCCCCCACGCGCTTCGCCACCGCGTACCAGTGGCGCCTCCAGGGCAGGCACTACGCGGGCATACAGATACACACCTACCTGCCCGGCGACACCCTGGAACAAGGCCCGGCAAAGGAGCAAAAACAGCCCATAGCACCATTAAGCATAATTAACCAAAAGCGGCGCATTTCGCCTTAATTTCACCAAAATTGGCAAAAACGGCGAAAAATTAGGAAAATCTAACATTCGGAGGCCGTTTTTTACCCGAAATTCCTTTTCCATCTGAAAAAGTATGTATACCTTTGACCCACTTTTTCGGAAGTCCGTCCGCGACAGCCGCGGCGTCTTTGCCGCCGCACCCACGCGTTGACGCCGGAAAACAGAGCAAAACATCCAAAGAGAAATTATTCGTAAAAACACTATTAAACAATGAGCAATCCCAATGTTAAACCCGCCCAAGGCAAACTGGGCGTGATGGTAGTCGGCCTCGGCGCCGTCTCCACGACATTTATGACCGGCGTGTTGATGACGCGCAAAGGCCTCGCTAAACCCGTAGGCTCCATGACCCAGTACGACAAAATCCGCGTGGGCAAGGGCGCCGACAAGAAATACCTGCACTACAAGGACATCGTGCCCATCGCAGACCTCAACGACATTGAGTTTGCCGCTTGGGACGTATATCCCGCCAACGCATACGAGTCGGCCATCAACGCCGAAGTCCTCAAAGAGAAAGACATCGAACCCGTAGCCGACGAGCTCAAGGCCATCAAGCCCCTGGCCGCCGCCTTTGACCACAACTATGCAAAACGCCTCGACGGCGACAACATCATGCACGGCGCGACACGCTGGCAGATGGTAGAAAACATCCGCAAAGACATCCGCGACTTCAAGGCCGCCAAGAACCTCGACCGCGTCGTAGTCCTCTGGGCCGCCTCCACCGAGGTATACGTCCCCGTAGACGAAAAAGTACACTACAAGCTCGCCGACCTCGAAGCAGCCATGAAGGCTGACGACAAGGAACACGTGGCCCCCTCGATGTGCTACGCCTACGCAGCACTCAAAGAAAGCGCACCATTCATCATGGGCGCCCCCAACACCACCGTCGACATCCCCGCAATGTGGGAACTCGCCGAGCAGACCAAGATGCCCATCGCAGGCAAAGACTTCAAGACCGGCCAGACCCTCGTGAAATCAGGTTTCGCACCCATCATCGGCACACGCTGCCTCGGCCTGAGCGGATGGTTCTCCACCAACATCCTCGGCAACCGCGACGGCCTCGTGCTTGACGAGCCCGCCAACTTCCGCACCAAGGAAGTGTCCAAGCTGTCCACGCTCGAGACCATCCTCGAGGCCGACAAACAGCCCGACCTCTACAGCGACTACTACCACAAAGTACGCATCAACTACTACCCCCCGCGCAACGACAACAAGGAAGGCTGGGACAACATCGACATCTTCGGCTGGATGGGCTACCCCATGCAGATCAAGATCAACTTCCTGTGCCGCGACTCCATCCTCGCAGCGCCCCTGTGCCTCGACCTGGTGCTCCTGAGCGACCTCGCCGCACGCGCCGGCCGCTACGGCATCCAGCGCTTCCTCAGCTTCTTCCTCAAGAGCCCGATGCACGACTACACCCAGGGCGAGGAAGCCGTCAACCACCTCTTCCAGCAGTATGTGATGCTCAAGAACGCCATCCGCGAGATGGGCGGCTTCGAGGCTGACGAAGAAATCGACTAACCAGAAAACCACCGGCATTCCGCTGCCGACGTAAAACTGGTTCATCCCATACCATCGTGGGGCGCTGCCATCAAGGCCGCGTCCCACGTTTTTTGTTTCCTCCTCCCGTCCTCCCGTCCCTGACCGCCCATGATTGCGGCGGTCGGCACCGCGTGGCTGCCCTTTCGCCGGAAATATAGGGCGTATAGGTCAAATATAGACATATAGTCGGATTTTTCGCGAAAAACACGTCAGCAATTTTCACACCCTATTGCAATGTAAAAAAATATCACTAACTTTGCGGATGCAGACCGAAACGCAGAAGCCCGGTCCGGGGTCATGCGGGAAGGGATGCAAAGACATAATAGAAAGCGTTTACTCAGCGCTCTTTCTTGACGTTCCGAAACTTCGCAACTTTCAGAAATCTTCGTCAAGGATGCAGCAAATAGTAGATGCCCTGTGGATATGTATATTCTGCGAGTGAAAGGCATGGGAATGCCATTCATTGGTATGTATACACATATTACGCGTGAGGCTTCTGCAAATTTGCTCGTTCTACGAAGATGGGCAATGCGAAGGCCTCGGAACGTGAGAGCGAGCAAAAGTACAGACTCTCACGCTTTTTTTTGTATATATATGTGGCCTGTCGGGGTCTGGGGTCACACGTTTTCAATCATCACGATGAATTGTCCGAAAGCCCTGGCCATGAGAAGACTGCTCCTTATTGTGTTCTTATTCGTAGCCCCGCTGAGCGTTCTTTCCAAAGATAATGGGAGGCAGCGCAACTTCATATACATACTGGACTGTACAAAGTCAATGGTAGGATATAATGACGCGCCAAAAGTCTGGGAAACGACAAAGGGTTTTCTGAAGAACAACATTGAGTCGGAACGTGCCAAAAATCCGTCATCGAAAATTGTCATTCTTCCATTTCAAGAGAAAGTTCTTGGCGTTATTTGTGGCGAAGCAAAAAACTTCGATTGGACAACTTGCGAAAAAACACTTGACGGATATGTAGATAACGTTACGCGCACAAATATATGTGATGCTTGGAACGCGGCTGTTAGCAAATACATTGACAAGCGTTATGATAACAGTGTCATCTTATTGACTGATGGCCATGATAATATGGCCGATGAAGTCGTCCGAATTGCTGAACTCTCAAGGCTCATTAAAGAGTTCTGTGGCAAATACGGCAACACCCAGGGCTTTTATGTCGAGCTAACCAGCGCTGCAATGCTGCCTGACGGACTTCGTGATATAATAGAACAATGTGAATCGTTGCACATTATCAATGCGTCCGATGGCATACCTACCTTCGGAGCTTTTCTGGGTAATACATTTACGGTCAATACAAGAGACTTGCCGGTGAAGCAACAGGTCGAATTTACTAATGCCGGACGCTTCATGGCGCAACTGAAAAGCGCAGAGAATGATTTTGTCAAGATTGAGTTAGAGTGTAACAAGATAGAGAATGGCAAGGCTGTCCTTGTAATCTCTAAAAACGATAACTATAAGAACGTAGAAGCGCTTAACCGAGCAATAAAAGAGTCAGGCAACAGCTTGGTGTCGTTCTCGATAAACAGTAGCGAGGTCGAAATCTCGAATTCTGAAATGACGATGCGTTTGTGTACTGCCCCGGTAAGGGCACTCAACATAAAAGCTGTTTCTAAGGATAAAAGTCTGTCGGCGACGCTTGAACGCACAAGCCCGTTTTTGTGGGTAAAGCAGAATCCGACAGATACTCTAAGATGGATTCTCAATCCGGAATTCAATGCTCAGGCGGTCAATGACAATGCCAGCGTTGAGTTCGGCATAAGTGCAAACACAGACCTTGAGGGCTGTGCGTTGTTGTTTGACGGCAAGGAGATAGCGGCAGATAGCATCATCCGGATAACTCCGGACAGCAACGGCCTTATTGAACTTGTTGTTCCTTCTGATAAAGCCGACGGCAATGTCATATTAAGATTTGACCAGGTATCAAAGGCAATAAATCTTGATAAGATCAACGATGTCAGGCAGGGAAACTTTTCGTTCAGCATTAATGGCGAATATCAAACGTCAATGTCTGTCGTAGAGCTAATTTCTTGGATTTTGGCCGTGCTAATACTCTTATTCATCATATTGTGGTTCGCGTGGCTGCGCAATCAGATATATCCAAAGTTCAAAAACGGCATCGTTTCTGTCCAAACACCATACTTCGCAAACATACGGGTCCGTGGTGCTCGAATGGTCGTTATGGCGCCGACGCCACGCAAGCAGAGCTGGATAGACAGACTCATAAAGGGCCGTGTGATATACCATGTGAATGCTGCATGGCCTTGCGAATGTCGTGTTACCCCTTCGGGAAAGAACCTCCGTTTTGGCTGCCCCTCATCCCGGATGGTAAGCGACCCTGCTCCGGTATGGCGCCGTGGCGATAGTTACAAATTGCGAGATACTGCCAATGGCAACAAAACAGCTATTGAAATTAATGCAATCTAAAAACAATACAGACTATGGTACCCAAACTAAAACGAACCCTTTATATAGGGTTGGGTGGAACAGGGTTTAAGACCTTGTTGCATACTAAGCGAGCCTTTGTCGAGACATATGGCGAAGTTCCGCCAATGATTAGGTTCTTGTGCATTGACTCAGACCAAAACCAGTACAAAAGTACAACGCTCCCATCAATCTATGGTGATATAAAAATACAGCCGAATGAATCCTCCGACATTATTGTTAATGGCGCGGAAGATAAGGTTAGTCATAATCATTCGGCTCTCACCTGGCTTCCAGATGCAAATCTGTTTGCGGTAAAGGATTTAACCAATGGGTGTGGTATGGTTCGAACCAATGGTCGTATCGCCTTTTCGTTCAACTATGGTAAAAGTCGGGCAAATATACAAAACGCATTGAATGAAATCCGAAATCTAAATGCGGTGCATAACGACAAGTATGACTTGATTTCCAACGATGTCGAAGTGAATATTGTATTCTCGATTGCTGGAGGCACAGGGTCAGGAAGTTTTCTTGATGTGGCATACCTCGTCAAGGATATAATGAAGACGTTAGCCCTTCCCGAAACATCAAAAATCATAGGCTATATGGTTCTGCCTGATGTGTATGATGCGCAATTGACTTTTGGCAAAGCACGCCTGCTGCCTAATGCGTATGGCTCTCTAATGGACCTCGATTACTTGTCACACTTCACGTATGATAAACAATACCGTGTAAATTATCTGACACAAAGTACTGTACTTAAAGGAGAGCCGTTTAACTCAGTGATTGCAATAAGTAACAGCAATCATAATGGAGACGTGGTGAGCGAGAGTGACAGCCTGTCGGAGATGATTAGCCTTGCAATGGTAGTCTCGGCGGGAGAACTATCGAGTGGCGTTCAAAGTGTTGCCAATAACTTGGAGCGAGATGTTAATTCGGGAGATTATGACATCGAGAACAAGCGAGCCATTATGGGTACGCTTGGTATGAGCGAAATAACATTCCGCGCAAAGGAACTATCGCGATTATATGGCGAAAAAGCGGCAAGAGAAACGGCTTCGGCGCTTCTAAATCCTGGGAGCAATATGGATAATGCCGCTAATGCGTGGATTAATGCAAATAATATACGGGAGAATATGGGCCAAGACCAGGTTATAGACTTCTTGTTGTCAAAGATGCCACAGAGCAGTCTGTCAGGTATATATGACAAGGCAAATCCCAAGAAAGATGTAGACGACTACTTGATGAGCAAGAATGTCGCCGTTGATCCTAATGAGTTGAACCAAAAGGTTCACGACCTAAAAAAACGGATAAAAGAGTCGTTCAACAATCAGATAAGGACTATTGTAAACTCACAAGGTCCTGCTTGCGCCGAAGAATTCATATCCCAAGTAAGGAAACAGGTAGAACTCTGTCTGGGGGAGATGCGTGCGGAGCTAAAAGTCTTTGAAGAGGCTAAGAGCGCAAGAAGTAGCGCAACTAAAACGGCGATAGAAGAATATAAAAATGCAAACAATAAATTCTTCGGAAAACAGAAGGCCGTACAGGAAGCTGAGGAAAATCTATGTATTGTAGCGACAAATGAGACGGTTAATAACCGTGAAATCTATCGTAGGCAGGGCGCCATATCTTTCTATACATGGTTTGAGCAGGAAATGGCGCAAATGACCGCTAAGGTTGAAAACATAATATCGGTCATTCGAAGTGCATGTCAAATTGCACGTGAAAATATCGCGACTTTGGGGCGGGACCTGACTTCGCCAAGAGGTCTTTTTGTTGTTGACCTGACCGAACCATATATATCACAAGTGAATGTGACACCGGAGGATATAAACTTAAATCAGTTTATGCTGTCCTTGCCCAAAGGAGTCGAAGTCTTTAACTTCGATGAGCACACACCTGAAGATGTCATTGGGTGCATACATAAATACTGTTTTGGCCTTAAATCGGGCGCAAAATGGGAAACGATGAGCGTAGAAGATGCGTTGATGAGTCTACCCAAGGAGGAAGCTCGTAAGATTATCTCAAAAGCGATAGCTCTCTCGAGCCCGATGTGTCCTCTGAATTTCCACGGATATCTGAACAAACAGCTGAACAACTACTACTACGTGGGCGTACAAGAGCAATCCACAACAGGATTGAGAGGTAATATCATCGACTTTGATGAGAATATATCATCCGGAGAGATGCACGAGACATATTTTGCCTCGACTGGTTCACGAGACCGAATTGTGGTATATCATCAATATGGTGTTTTCCCGACGTTTGCTATCTCCGGCGCGGAGAGCTATCGCCTTGCACATGACAATTATATGCAAAGGCCAACATCGTATTCTTGCTTCTTAGATGAAGACTTGAGAAAAGTGATGGTGGGTGAGAAATTCTCTCTTTCTCCGGCAGAGAAAACAGACAATAGCCTTGAGCTTTGGGTGAAGGGCATTATCTTCGGCCTTGTTTCACGAGACGAAAACGGTACTTTCCAATACAAGGACGAGACGAACGAAGACCAGGCGCTGTTCGGATACTGGACGTCTTTAGGCACGACTTATCGAGACGAAGCATTCAGCGCGTTCAAGCGTGAGTCCACGCGTCTTCAGCCACAATACGAAAAGTATATGGAAGCACAGCGCAGGTCAAAGGGGCAAGCAGCGATTGATGCCGTCCTTGCGGATGCAAAGAGCGACTATCTTGACCGTTTCTCGCTGAACGACATCGAGTTGCCCGAGCTTAAGAAGAACACCTTATATAAAGACATCCTGAAACAGCTCACTGACGAGGTCAACTACGTCAACAAGGAACTGTAAAACACTCAAAAGTACGTAATGCAACACGTCGTACATCTCTTTATTGGTGACGAACTGGTCTCTTTCAGAGACCGGTTCGCATCAATGTTTCGGAATATTCAGGCTGGTATAGACGATGCCTTTTTTGCCGCAATCACCGTCACACGCGATGATGACGGCATAATCACATTGAAACCGGACGAGCAGGGTGACACGCTCGATAAAAAGACGATAGACAACGAGAATAGTTCGACTGAATTGTACAACTATTTTGAGTCTTTGTTTGAGCGGAGAGTGACAGTAGCCAATCCGGGAAATAAGACTCTTGTCGTCAATATTTGGACGGCTTTGTACTCCGACAAGTGTGGCGACATTGTCCGCCAACTTATTGAGGTCGCCAATAGTTGCAAGTCCCGGATAATAGTCGAAGTTTCGGGGTTTACGAATGATGCAGTATCGTGCTTTATCCCAAGTCCAAGTGACAGGCAGCCCCCGGAGGTATATCGCCAATGCTTTGATAAGAATCTATCAGAGCTTCGGGCGCAGAGGGCTAATCTTGGCGCTTTACGTCTGATTGCAAATAAGAACACAACCGGGGTCTCGCTCAATTTCAACGAGGACGTGATGGCACAGGTCTGCGCAGAGTTCGCGGCCATAATGTGTAGGCATTACACCACTATACAGCCATCGGTCGTTGACTACTTGCAGACTCCCTTTGAGAGCTTCGGCCTGTCTTCGGTAAAATTTGACAGACGATACTACCACGATTATATCCGGAACCGAGTCCTTGTTGACCGGCTCGGGCAAGAGGGCGTCAACAACAGGCATTTTAACATCAATGCTCTGGCGCAACGCAGCAATCCGATATTTAAGGATATACTTGATGATATACACAAGTTCCATAAGACGGTAGCTGTCGATGAGAAAGCGATACTTGCTCTCAATGGGAAAGGTAACGCATCGGATGTAGTTGGCAAAATTGATGGTGACTTGGACACGATTGTCCAGTCGCTGTGTGCCAAGATTGACGGACTGCTCAATTCGGGTTATATTACGGTATTCGAGGCCGAGGCTCTCCTGTCCTTGATTTTGGGCGAGGATTGCGCGATGTTTACCACAAGCGCAGTCAATGCCGATGAGCTTGTCTTGGATGATGTCCTTGATGAGTCCGTCGGCTTTTTCCAATCCATAGATTCGGGAGGCGATGTCCTGCATAAGGTCAAAATGCGGACAATAAAGCAAATACGCACCCAAATGCGTAATATCGCTGTGGCTAACCGAAACCGTAAAAAGCGACTTGACGTCATCAATGTCAACAAAAAAGAATCAGAAGAAGTCCGTAGGCACATAGAGGGCAACCAGTATCATTTCGGGGACGATAGCTATAAACTCGACCTTGATATTGATACAGAGCCGCTTGAGCTAAAGTACGAGCCACATGAGGTTAAGGTGGAGAGTGTTGACTTGCGGGACAAGTTCGGTTCTGTCCGCAATCAGGGCGCCCAGGGCAGTTGTTCGTCGTTTGCAATCTCGTCTGTCATTGAGGCTGCATGTCACGACACGAAAAGGCTGAGTCCGGCATTCCTGTATTGGAATGCAAGAGAGGCAAATGGCACAACCGAGACGGACTCAGGAGCTTCGCTGTTTGACGTGTTGAAAGTTGCCAAGGATAAGGGCGTTTGTGAAGAAGACCGAATGCCGTATAATGCGAAGATATTCACGGTTAGGCCGTCTGACGATGCTTTTGCAGATGCTCTTGGCTGCCGGGTTTTAGAGGCTAAGTCAGTAGACTTGGACCTTGATGCAGTAAAGTCTGCTCTTTCGGACGGATATCCGGTAATTGTCGCGGCCCAGATTTTTGACTCGTTTTCGGAAACAAGGAGCGGATTTATCCGCCAGCCATCAAAGTCTGAAATCGCAGAAGGTGGCCGCGCCGACGGACATGGCCGTCACGCCATGGTGGTGTGTGGCTTTTCGGACAAGCAAAGGGTCCTGGTCGTCCGTAACTCCTGGGGTACTGACTTTGGCGATAACGGGTATTGCTATATGCCGTATTCGTATGCGAAAAAGTACCTGCTTCAGGCGTGCATCATTACAGGCGTGAATGCAGCGGGAAATGGCGCGGATTCGCAAGCCCCTAAGACGCTAAATTTCAACCTGGGTGACAATAACATCGAGGCAGCAATTCTGCAAAATCTCATAGACGAAGACAATTACGAGCTGGGGATTTTAGCCGAAAAGGCCAACGAACAAAAAGCCCTGTGGTCGGAGAACATCGGCGTTCTGGGAAACGTCAACAATCAGGCTAAAATCAAGGAAGCTGCACAGAAAGACCTCGAGGAGCAAATAAAGGCTCAAAAGGGCGAGGTCGATACGCTTGTGTCCGGATTACGCGAAAAGCTAAAGCGGTGGCGGATAGACAATATAAAGACAATAATTGTGGCCCTTTTGGCGAATGTTATCCTATGGGTTTGCTCGATTATTATTCCCCTGCTTTGGATTTTGGCAAGTGTTGTGTCGTTCGGCACGCTTATTTATCTTGGCTCGCTGGCTTATCGATATAAAGTATACAGGCAAGGTCTGAGGGATGAAATCCAGGAAGCATCAAGGGTGGTTGACCGGCTAAAAACGGAGAAAGAGCAGATTGCAATAAAAACCCATATCAATGGAAAGATTATCCAGGACGTAACCAGGCTTAAGGGGAAAATGCAGTCAAGGCTTAATAACCTTAGAGCGTTTGATGCAAACCTAATCAAGCTCTACAAAAAGGCTAAAGACCAATTGTCTTCGATGTCCCCGGAAGTACCGTATCCATTCGTGGCAATCCTAAGTAACAACTTGTTGGATGGCTATTATGCCATTTGGAAGGATAAAATGCTCTCTGCCGTTGATGTGAAGTCGTTGCTGAATGGTTATTCGGTTGATGACGATTTTGACGAGGTAATAGACAGTAACC
>X341_Western_Lowland_Gorilla__coassemble_457_pt1 | contig 13036 bp, 10 predicted proteins | sample X341_Western_Lowland_Gorilla__metabat2_low_PE_002 | metagenome-assembled genome bin X341_Western_Lowland_Gorilla | reverse complement strand
ATTATGGCCAGCACCGAACTGACAACCTCGACCTCGCCAGCGGACAAATGCAATGCCTCGTTGCTGTTGTACGAGAAGAACCCATACTTGGACATCTCCCGGCCCAGCGGCGTGCGTGCCAGGAAGTCCGGATGGAATACTATGGCCGTCCACTTGGGCGTGGTCACGCCGGGGTATGGCTCGACACGGATTACCTGTCCGGGCGCAAAAGAGGTGATGGTCATCTCGTCGAAATCGTATTTTGTCCTGCCATACGAAATCTGGCAGCCTTTGTTCTCTTTGAGGAACAAGGCGTACAGGCCGTAATGGTAGACGGCGGCCTCGATTTTGCGTGGTCGTTCATACCGTACCACCGAAACCAGCGGATGCAGGGTTTCAAAGCCGTAATACTCGTTGAAATGTTCTACCGTGTCAAAATGGACTTCCTTCATATAATATTATCGTCTGCGACTTCTGTCTTAGTTTGTATGGTGCAAAATTATACAAGTTCGCGGTAACGCGTCATACCTATCTTTGATAAAAGATGCCCCTGATTGCGGAACTTACCGCTATATGCCCTCGATTGTGGGTAGCACACGCCTGACCTTGCCGGAGGAGGTGCGTTCAAAATGTTTTACGCCAAAGAAATAACGAGGCCGCTGCCTATGGTCGGGGAGCAGTGCCGCAGCCGAGCGCACCGCCTGTTCCAAGCCGTCGCCTTCGCCCTCATACACAAGTGCCACAGCCGTTCCCCATCGCTCGTCCGGCATACCGGTAATATAAAATTCGAGACCTTGTGGAAGCAGCGGAACAAGCGCTTTCTCCACTTCCTCCGGGCAAATCTTCAACCCCGCGGAATTAATAACATTGTCGGCACGTCCATGCCACAAGAATTCGGTGGGAGACAGAACGGTCACAATATCGTTTGTGGTTACGCGCTCCACACCCAGGTGCGGAAGTTCCGCTACGAGGCACCCTCTGCCATCGACGTCAAAGCGGGTATCCCCGGCGATGGCGCGAAACACAGTCCGGTCATCGGCGATATCCGCAAGAGCAATATGGCTGCAAGTCTCAGTCATACCATAAGTAAGATACCCGTGGACACCGGCGCCTATAAGCATACGTTTACGGCTATCGGACAACGGCGCCCCGCCGACAATGACATTGCGCACCCGGCGCCCGACATCCGGGACAGACACCAGGGCTTCGACTTGCGAAGGCACTACCGCCAGCAAGTCAAGGCACTCCTCTCCGCCAAAAAAGTCCGGGGTATTGGACGGCGCCGGCGTCACGATACGGCAACCGGCGACATCGGCCCGCACAGCCATCATCCGTGCCGCGATATAGTCAAAAGGCAACGGCACGGACAACACCGACCTGGCTGATATGCCAAAGAAGTCGTTGGTGAGGCATGCCGATGTCCGCATATCCGCCTTGCTTATCATGACCGGCTTCGGGACGCCGGTGGAGCCGGAAGTGTGGCATAAGACGAAGTCACCTCCATCCTGCCACAGGCGTATAAAGTCGCTATATGTCATGGCCTGTACCATAACCCCTGTCCTTCCAGCCGCAATTGCGGCACGTCTATATTATTGGTATACAATGCACCTGTACCAAGTCCCTGCGGCATAGAAACCGCATGGCCGTCTGCCCATGCGCCTATGGCGACAAGCCCGACATTGCTCTCCAATGCCGATGTTGCCCACCAGCCAAAGCCTTCGCTATCGGCCAGTCGGATGAATTCGTCCGCACAGCCAAGGCCGCCACACAATGATGGTTTCAAGACAAGGTATTGTGGGCGTATCTGCCGGACGGCGTCAATGGTGCGGACTATGTCGCAAGGCCGCCCTATAAGGCTTTCATCCAAGGCTATAGGTATAGGTGTATGGCGGCATAAATCGGCGAGGGCTTCAGAATGACGCGGATGCAGCGGCTGCTCTATCGAGTGGATACACAACGGAGCCAGGCTCCGCAATCGCGCCATCACTTCCGACGGACTAAAAGCACCGTTAGCATCAAGGCGGATTGTGACGCCCGGTCCGGCGATATCGCGCAGTCTCCTTAGCATCCGTAATTCCTGGTCAAAATCAAGCGCTCCGATTTTGACCTTGACCACGGAGAAACCAGCCGCAACCTTGTCCTCCATACGCTTTGTCATCGTGTCTATATCGCCCATCCACACAAGTCCGTTGAGGGTAATAGGCCGCTCGCCACGCGCCCACGGCGTCAGCGCCGGCAACGCCGGTACGCCGTCTTTGTCCCCCTGTCCGAGGCGCAAAGCAGCCGCCCCGCACTCAAAGGCGAAGCGGATCGAGCTTTCCTCCCCGGCCAAAGGACAAGGCTGTCCGCCAAGGTAGTCCCATGCGCCGGCGTGGTTACAGGCATCGCCAAGCCGGTCTTCATAGGCCGGCGTGTCTTCGACGCTAAGACCTGCGAACAACGGGCTCTCGGCAATGACCACACGCTCTGGCGCACAGTCATCATACATCCGCACGAAATATGTGTCCTTGTATGTCATCCGCGCACGCGACGTGACGGCCACGAAATTGAACAACAGCCGATAGCGGCTCCATTCGGCACGCAGCATACGTCAGCCCGGGAACTGTGGGTATTGGTCAAAATCAGGGTCGCGCTTTTCGAGGAAGGCATTCTTGCCTTCCTGAGCCTCGTCCATGAGATAGTACATCAGGGTGGCATCTCCGGCAAGCTCCATGAGACCGTGCTGTCCGTCCAGCTCGGCGTTGAGGCTGCGCTTGACCATACGGATTGCAAAGGGGCTGCGCTTCATTATGGTCTCACACCATTCCACCACCTCGTCTTCAAGACGTTCCAATGGGACGACTTTGTTTATCATACCCATCTCCAATGCCTCTTGCGCGGTATACTGGCGGCACAGAAACCATATTTCGCGAGCCTTCTTCTGCCCCACGCAACGGGCCAGGTACGAGGAGCCGAAACCGCCGTCGAAGCTGCCGACCTTTGGGCCAGTCTGCCCGAAACGGGCATTTTCGGAAGCGATGGTGAGGTCGCATACGACTTGCAGGACGTTGCCGCCACCTATGGCATAGCCGTTCACCATGGCAATGACAGGCTTGGTGAGCGAGCGTATGGCCTTGTGGACGTCAAGGACATTCAGCCGAGGCGTACCGTCGGCATCACGGTAGCCTCCACGGCTTTTGTAGTGCTGGTCTCCACCGCTACAGAAAGCCTTGTCGCCGGTTCCGGTAAGCACCACCACGCGTATGTCCGAGCGGTCGCGGCAGATACCGAGCGCCTCAAGAATTTCGTGGTTGGTCTGCGGGCGGAAGGCATTGTAGACTTCGGGGCGGTTGATTGTGATACGAGCTATGCCCTTGTAGTAATCAAAAAGTATGTCACTATATTCCTTTATAGTAGTCCAGTTGCGTTTGGCTGTCGAGTCCATTGTCATGGTTGTTGTCGTGTTTTATAGAGTGTGTATAGTTGTCTGAAAATTTCGGCGTCCACATCGGCATGGACTACGGCCTCGAGGACACAGGGGCTGCCCACATTGTGTACCATCGCATCAAAAGCGTTCCTGAGTGCCTCGGCACAGTCCGCCCGGTAGTACCCGAAGCCTAATCCCTGGCAGATCTCTTTAAGCGGCAATGTGACGCCGCCAGCGAGGTATTGCGGCATCACCGGCAGATGGCGCGTATTGGCTATGGCGCGGAAAATACCGCCCCCCGAATTGTTTATCACTACCATTTTGAAGCGTACCGGGACGTCCTCCGTCATAAGCGCCCCGATATCATACTGGGCGCTCATATCCCCGGTGATAAGCAGCACCGGGCGCGGCGACACCATTGCCGCGCCTATGGCCGTGGCTGTGCTGCCGTCAATGCCGTTGACGCCCCGGTTGGCATCTACACGGTATACATGTCCGTACTCTGCCGTCTGGGCGTAGCGCACGGTTGTGCCATTGGACAAATGCAGCCTCCAGTCCTTGGGCAAAGACCTTATAACATGGCGCACAGCCGAGAGGCCGCACCACGGCAGCGCCGCAAAAAATTTCTCATTGGCCTGTTTCGCCTGTTTTGCGAACATCTGCCATAGGGTCACAGGGATAGTTTCTCCGGGATAGTTCCTGCAATGCGAAGCCAATGCCGGAAGAATGCGCCGTGGCGCTATCGGGATGGCCACAGTTTGTCCCAAGAAAGTGTCAACGGCATGTTCCTCCGTCCCTATATGCCAATGCTGGGTAATGCCCAGGCGTGTACCTTTGCGCAGCCAGTCCTTGGCAAGGGCCGAGGTAATACCCGAACCGACGGTGACAACGACGTCGGGCAGCAGCCCAACGCGTTCCTTTTCGGTAAGGGCGTTGAGAACTACGTCTACATTCTCCCCTGCCCCGTGCACATTGCTCAGGATTTCGGGCAGCACCACGATTCGGGAATGTTTGGACAACTCAGCCAGAGCCTGGCTGACGGCCAAGTCCGGCGGCATAACTCCGGGCAAGAAGAGTATGCGCTGGTAGGCCATCAGCCTCCTGGCTATTTCTTCGGCAAAGGCATCACTGACGCCGTTGTCCCGGTCGTCAAGCACTTCGATAAACGGCGGATTCTCACGCCTTGCGGTTTCGATGGTCGATCCGATAGGCGCATCTATCTGGATATTGATATGTACCGGTCCGCGGGGTTCGGCAAGGGCTGTGCGCAGGGCATCGTTGAATGCACGCACTGCCGCACGCGTCTCTTCCTCGCTGTGGGGGACGGGAATGTCCCACGAGCCACGCACAACGGCATCGAGCGCCCCGGCCTGCCGCATGGTCTGTCCGTCGCCCTGCCCTATCCAATGTCGCGGACGGTCTGCCGAGACCACCACCAATGGTATCTGGCGATAGTAAGCCTCGGCGCAAGCCGGCGCCATATCCAGTACGGCGCTGCCTGATGTGCATACCGCGGCGACAGGGCGGTCGTCCTCGGCCGCAATACCGACCGCCACGAAAGCCGCGACGCGTTCGTCTATGACATGGTGCAGGACAAGCGGTGATGCCGATGCAGCCTGCACCAGGGGCGCATTCCGCGTCCCCGGACAAACAACGATGTCTTTGGAGCCGTATTTCGGAAGCAGCCCCATCAATGCCCTGCACAAATATTTATCTGTATCAATCATTCCGTATTCCTATATATAGCCGCGTGCTGTTGCATAAGGCTGCCGTCCTGCGCCCCATAGGCACAATGCGGCTCGGCGGCGTATCCGCCAAAAGCCTTCTCGTGGCAAGCCGTGCCACAAAGATACGCATATTTTGCGAGAAAAAACCGACAGGCGCCATTTGGCAAATTGGTATGTCGTCCAAAATGCTTAACTTTGCAGGTTGAAAGAGCAACAAATAAGGACTATACACAACTTATATGCAGAATATACGCAACATCGCCATCATCGCCCACGTAGACCACGGCAAGACCACGGTCGTAGACAAGATGCTGATGGCTGGCCACCTTTTTCGTGACAACCAAAATGCCGGCGAGCTAATCCTCGACAACAACGACCTCGAACGCGAGCGCGGCATTACAATCCTCTCCAAAAACGTATCCATCAACTACAAAGGGACAAAAATCAACATCATAGACACCCCGGGGCACGCCGATTTCGGCGGCGAGGTCGAACGCGTCCTTAACATGGCAGACGGATGCCTGCTACTGGTGGACGCTTTTGAAGGCCCGATGCCCCAAACGCGCTTCGTACTTCAAAAAGCGCTGCAAATCGGCCTGAAGCCCATCGTGGTCATCAACAAGGTGGACAAGCCCAACTGCCGCCCGGACGAAGTCCAGGAAATGGTTTTCGACCTGATGTTCAACCTTGACGCGACCGAAGACCAGCTCAATTTCCCGACACTCTTCGGCTCGGCAAAACAAGGGTGGATGAGTACCGACTGGCGCAAGCCCACCGACAACATACTTCCGCTGCTGGATGCCATCATAGAATACATACCCGCGCCTCAGACACTCGAAGGCGACGCACAGATGCTGATAACCTCGCTGGACTTCAGCAATTACGTAGGCCGTATCGCCGTAGGGCGCGTACACCGCGGCACCTTGCGCGAGGGCATGGACATCGCGCTCATGCGCAAGGACGGCAGCATCTCGCGCCAGCGCATCAAGGAGCTGCACACATTCGAGGGAATGGGACGCAAGCGCGTCAGCGAAGTCAGCAGCGGCGATATATGCGCACTGGTCGGCATCGAGGGCTTTGAAATCGGCGACACCGTTGCAGACATCAACAACCCCGAGGCCCTGCCACGCATAGCCATAGACGAGCCTACAATGTCTATGACGTTCACCATCAACGACAGCCCGTTCTTTGGCCGTGACGGCAAGTACGTCACCTCGCGGCATATAGGGGACCGCCTCACCCGCGAGCTTGACCGCAACCTCGCCTTACGCGTCACCAAGGCCGCGCACGAAGACGTCTGGACTGTATACGGGCGCGGTGTGCTGCACCTGTCCGTACTTATCGAGACAATGCGCCGCGAGGGCTACGAACTGCAAGTGGGACAGCCCCAGGTAATCGTCAAGGAAATCGACGGACGCAAATGCGAGCCTGTCGAGCTGCTTACCATCAACGTGACGGACGAATACGCTTCCAAAATCATCGATATGGTGACACGCCGGAAAGGCGATCTGACAAGTATGACATCCAACGGTGGCCGCACAAACCTGGAATTCCAGATACCGTCACGCGGCATCATCGGGCTACGCAACAACGTCCTCACGGCCAGCGCCGGCGAAGCCATCATGGCACACCGCTTCTTTGAGTACCAGCCATGGAAGGGCGACATCGAACGGCGCACCAACGGCTCGCTCATTGCCATGGAGGCAGGCACGGCATACGCCTACGCCATCGACAAGTTGCAAGACCGCGGCCGCTTCTTCATCTTCCCACAGGAGGAGGTATATGCCGGACAGGTCGTAGGCGAAAACGCCAAGGACAACGACATCGTGGTCAATGTCACCAAGAGCAAGAAGCTGACCAACATGCGAGCTTCCGGAGCAGACGACAAGGCACGCATCATTCCGCCAGTAGTGTTCAGCCTCGAAGAAGCATTGGAATACATCAAGGAAGACGAATACGTCGAAGTCACACCGCACCACCTGCGCCTCCGCAAAATCATACTTGACGAGACCGAGCGCAAGCGTGCCAACCGATAAAGACCCACGACAGGCAATAAGATGCGGCCATACACACTAAAGATACGCGGCAAGATTGAGACCTTTGCACATCCCCTGGTGATGGGCATACTCAACGTGACCGACGACTCGTTCTTCAGCGGCTCACGCGCCTATGACGAAGACGCCGTGGCCCAACGTGTCCGCACGCTTTTAAGCGAAGGCGCCGACATCATCGACATCGGCGCCTGCTCGACACGTCCGGGCTGTGCCTGTGTCACCGGCGAAGAAGAGCTGCGACGCCTCGAAATGGGTATGCGCGTCCTCCGCTCCGTTGACAAGGACGTGATTGTCAGCGTAGACACCTTCCGTGCCGATATAGCAAGACACTGCGTCGAAGCCCTCGCAGTGGACATCATCAACGACATCTCCGGGGCAAGAGACCCGGAGATGGCCAAAACCGTTGCCGCACTCGGCGTTCCCTACATCCTGATGCACATGCGCGGCACACCGTCCGACATGCAGCAGCTTACGGACTACGGCGGCGACGTGGTTGCCACCGTCCTCAACGAGATGTCCCGTAGTTACGAACGGCTGGTATGCGCCGGTGTCGGCGACATAATCATCGACCCCGGTTTCGGATTTGCCAAGACGCTGGAGCAGAACTATCACCTGATGGAAAGGCTCGATGTCTTCGCCGTATTCGGGCGTCCCATCCTCGCCGGAATTTCCCGCAAGAGTATGCTGACACGGCTGCTGGACATCGACACAGTGGACGCGCTCAACGCCACCACCGCGCTCAACGCCATGGCGCTCGACCGTGGCGCGGCCATCCTGCGCGTACACGACGTAGCCGCCGCCAGGCAGGCCGTAACGATATACGAAGCTGTCAACGGCAATATTTGACCCCGAAGCTACAAAACCAAACAATTAAGACTTATGCCGGAATTTGGAATAAAAGACGCGATAGACATCATCATAGTTGCCGTGTTGCTATACTATATATTCCGGCTGATGAAAGAGTCCGGCACCATCAACATCTTCTATGGCGTGATGGCCTTTATCGCTGTATGGGCCGTCGCCAGCGAGGTGTTCGAGCTGCGGCTCACGGGGTCGATACTTGACCAGTTCGTCTCTATCGGGCTGCTGATTCTCGTCATCATATTCCAAGACCAAATCAAGCGCTTCCTGATCGAACTGGGCAGCCACCGGCGATGGCGCTTTCTCCACAGGCTTTTCAACCATAAGAGCGATGACGACGCCGTCAGCCTTCGCGCCGAAATCATGCCCATAGTCTACGCCTGTATGGCCATGTCCAAGACCAAGACCGGTGCATTAATCGTGTTCCAGCAAAATATGCCGCTGGACTCCATCGCCAAGAGCGGCGACATCATTGACGCGAGCATCAATACACGCCTCATCGAAAACATCTTCTTCAAGAACTCCCCACTCCATGACGGCGCAATGGTTATCGCCAACCACCGCATAGCCGCCGCCGGGTGCATACTGCCCGTAAGCCACGACAACAGCGTGCCCCGCTCGCTCGGACTGCGCCACCGCTCCGCGCTGGGCATTGCCCAAGAAACCGACGCCATAGCCGTCGTAGTCAGCGAGGAAACCGGGAACATATCCGTGGCACATCGCGGCGCCCTACAGCTCAAGCTGTCAACCGCCGACCTTGAAAAAATCCTCTACGAGGCTTTCTCGCAAGAATAGTTCGAACGAGTATGCGCTCCGGCGCCCCACAGAAGTCGCACACCGGTGTCCACCCGGCAATATTTCCCCTTGCAATTCCTTCCCCATCCTTAGATTTGGCCAGTCATTCCAACAGACAAGTTCGACAGCAATGGACGTTTTGACACCCGAACAACGACGGCGTTGCATGCAGGGCAACAAGAGCTGCGGCACAAAACCTGAAAAGGCTTTCGCCCGCCTGTTATGGACAAGCGGCGTCCGCTACCGCAAATGCCCGAAAGACGTGCCAGGCAAGCCGGACTTCTGCATCAAGAAATACCGGCTGGCAGTATTTATCGACGGCGAGTTCTGGCATGGACGAGACTGGGACAGGCAGAAGCTGCGGCTAAAAGGCAACCGGGACTTTTGGATAGCCAAGATCGAACGGAACATCGCCCGCGACCGGCGTGTCTCACGCGAATTGGAGTCCCATGGCTGGGCTGTTTTCCGCTTTTGGGAAACAGAGGTCAAGCACACCCCGGGGCAATGCCTGAGCATGGTACTGCGCTACCTCGGCCAATTCACAAGCATAGGAGCGCCGAAATACATCCCGGCCGATTATGAGGAGTATGACCAGTACGGCGATACTATGACGGCAGGCCACTGGACGTCAGAAGACGACTACGGCATTGCCGCCGAACCGCCTCAGCCTTACGGCAGCAAGGAATAGCCTGATGAATGGCCCTTGCCGACAAGCGCCAGGTCGCGTCCAATGCCAAAACGCGCATACAGAAAAACAACAAAAGTGGCGGCACTGCGAGATGCCGCCACTTTTGTCTGTTATGCTAATGTTATGTTAGTACACGAGCTGGAAGTTGTCAATCCACATTGTGGACACGCCGCCGGTAAAGAAGTCGCCGTAACGGCTGGACGAGCATACAATCATGATATTGGACACTTTGACGTCCGTCTTGTAGTACTCGAGCGGAATTTCAAACTCTATCATTCCGTCACCGGCTGTAGCCTCGGTGAAAATCTTCTCGCCATAGGCGATGACGTTCGATGCGCTCTTGTCAAAGAGCTGGCGTTCGCTCTTCTTGGTCTTGACTATGACAGGGAATGTGCCTGACCCGTTGCTGGACGAGTATGTCTCGGTGTGGTTGGTGAGCAGGGCGATGTATATGATGCCATTGTCAAGGTCGCCCTTGGCGACAGACGACGGAGCGCCGTCACCCACGTAGGCGATTGACCCTGGAGTATATTTGATATAGCCCTTGAGAGCCTTGGGACGGGAGCCGAAGCTGCGACCCCACCCGAGGACGCCGTCCGTACCCTCTGTGGCGATATACTTGCCCACGAAGATATTACCTGCGGCGAATTTGCCGATGGCGCCTATGCCGACAAACTGCGAAGCGAGCTTGGCGCTATAATTGCCTTCGACTTTGATGTCGCCATCAGGCGTAGTGACATTCTTGCTCATAGTGGCCGAACCGTGGTTGCCGCTATCCCACCACATTTCCTGGCCTTCGCCGTAAATCAGGTACGGGGCCTTGGTGGTCGTCCAGTTCTCAAAACCTCCGTTGACGAGCTGCTGGGCTGCCTCAGTGGTGAAGGTCATCACTGCCGAAGTATAGTCGCCACTCTGTACGGCATATTCGTAAACCGTCCCAGGTGTCAGGCCGGTGATTGTGGCACTCAGCTTGGTGCCGTCAACCGTGGTCGTGGCTGCAGTCCAGGCGGCTGCGCCCTTTGCGCGATAAACAAGCGTGGGGTTCTCTGCCCCGTCCTTGAGGATGGTGCCATAGATGGTGCTTTGCGTCGGCCAAACCTCGGTGGCAACGGTTGCAGCCGCTGCCACCGGTGCGCTGGTGATATTGAACGTAAGCACGCCTGTACTGCTTTCGCCATTGGCATCCGTGGCCTTGACATTCACCGTGTACTCGCCTTCGGCAAGGGTGTTGAGCAAGGAAGTCTCAAAGTTGATTTTAATCCAGGAGACATCCTCGTCTGCGTCATAGTTGTATGTGTAGTTGACACCTCCAGTTGCGAGTGCCTGTTTGATGGCGTCGCTCATCTTGAAGAGGTCAACGTCGCTGCCACCGACGCCGTCAATGCCGGCGATGATGGACGAGGACAGCTCGAGGCTGGTCAGAGCGCTGGATGCCGTTATGTACAGCGAAGTACGCTTCACGTTGCCGGGTTCTCCGGCCACAGGCTGCGAGATATCGAAGTCGTATCCTTCAATCTCGGGAGCAAGCGTGATGACAACCACGTCATTGACCTCGACAGCGCGTTCGTCTATATCAATGACGAAGTATCCGCCGCCGATGGGATCATCCTTGCCGGTGTACTTGACATTGAGGATGTACTGCGTTGCGGGCTTGGCATCCTTGATGACGCCTTCGCGGGTATAAGTGTCGCCGTTGGCGAGCTTGCCGGTAAACGTCCATTTGAGGTCTTTGTCCGAGGGGGGCATCATAAAGTATCCGGCGCGTGTCTCGTCGGCAGCAAAGTCGAGAGTGCCCTTGCTATGCCCTACGGTCATCTTATAGTCGGTGAGGATTTCACCCACCTGCTGGGCATAGTTGACCGAAGCGAGGACATTGGCGATGGAGCAAGCAAGGTCAACCTTGGTGGTTCCGCCGTTGGTGACATCGAACTCGGTACGGCCTTTGAACCACTTCTGGTCAAAGGATGCGGAGACGCTGTCCCCGGCCCATCCTTCGGCAATGTAGTGGTCGCTGACCAGCTGTATGCCGTCGGCAGGAACTTCGCTGATGCCCTTGAAGCGGCGCACCAGGCCCTTCTTGTTGGAGATGTATATGAGGCAGTTGTCCGCATATTCCGTGACATCGCCTCGCGACTGGACTTTGACGTCCGAATTAATCTTGGTGGTGAGGTAGACAGTGCCTTGTCCTTCAAGGTTGCCCAGCTCGTCATGGCATGCCGTGAATGCTGTCGCAAGTACGAGCACGGCGCCAAGTATTGTTATGTTTCTTTTCATGACGGTGTGTATTTGGGACAGTTGTTATTTAGCGATGAATTTGAGGGAGACAATCTTGTTAACAGCCTTGTTGTCTGTCAGGTTGAGCGTGAAGGTGTGGTTGCCCGGGAACGCCGACAGCAGGGGAATGAACTGGCTGATGTCGAAGGTCAGGTTGGTGGCGTTGATAACCTTGTCGCCCGTCGGGAAGCCCAGGGACTCGAACGCCTCGGCATTGTCGCCGGGATATGCGAGGTCGAACTCGATAGGCATCAGGTCTTTGACCGAATTGATGAAGTTGTCGTTGTCCGATGCAATCTTGACGATGAAGTGCTGTATGCCGTTTTCGGCCTCGATGAGGACGATGCCTGTCGTGGTGGTGGCCACGTCGTTGGCCGAGTCAAAGCTGAGCGTCTCACTGGTCACTTTGATGGCGTCTTCGCCGGGTGTCGGAGGTGTCGGGGGATTGGGGTCGTCACCGCCGTCTTCACCACCGGGACGATCGTCGTCAGGAATATTGTCTTCGCCTATAGTGATGTTGCCTGCGAGGTCTTCGTCAATGACGTCTACATCGAGATACATGCCGCCGTCAATGATGATTTGGCCGGTTTCGTCGGGTTTGTCAGGCTTGCCGCTCTTGACCTTGAAGGTGATGATGCGGTGCTGGCCGGCTTCCACGTCGGTGATGACGTGGCGCATGGTCTTGTACGAGCCGTTTACCGTCCCGGCAAATTCTGCGACAAGCGTGCTGCTGCCTTCCAGTGCCTCGAAATATCCCGCACGGGTTTCCTTGAGCGTGAACACGAGCGAGCCTTCGTCGTTGGCAATCACAGTAACCTTGGCGTCATCCGTGAGGTATTTGAGCAATGAGGAGTCAAACACGATGGAGACTTTGATGTTGGAGAGCTTGCAGGTGACAATTCCTATCTCGGTGATATTGCCGTCGGTGATGGCAAATTCTTTCGAGCCGGTGAAGTAGGGATGGTCCCATTCGGCCTTTTGCACTTCGTGGCTGAATACGTCCACGCGGTACGAGCCTACGGGCAGCGAGAACAGTTCGGGCATCTCGGCATACTTCCAAGACTTGACCAAGGTGCTGTTGCTGTCATAAATCTTAATGATGAAGTCGGATAGGTCGACCGTTGCACGCGCACTTGTGTTGATGACCTTTTCGGCATTGTCGATATCTACGCCCCTCGAGCGCATGCTCACCTGTCCGTTTTGGCCAGAGGGCGTGGGCTTGACTTCGTCGTGGCCCGCTGTCGGACCCAGG
>X341_Western_Lowland_Gorilla__coassemble_455_pt1 | contig 13399 bp, 10 predicted proteins | sample X341_Western_Lowland_Gorilla__metabat2_low_PE_002 | metagenome-assembled genome bin X341_Western_Lowland_Gorilla | reverse complement strand
GGATGGCGGTTGTCTTGTCGAATTTCAGGCGGTAGGGCTTCTTGTCAAAGCCTGTCCACGTGTAATTGCCACGCCCGCGGATTTTCAGCGACACCGGGGCGGCGGCGCTGCCCACAGGCTCGACGCCTTCCACGCCGCCGGGGTCGAGGTACAGCGTGGCGTCCACGTATGTCTCTTTGGACGTCACTGCCGCGCCGTCAGCGGTGTTGACATAAAGCACTGGCAGGGTGCCTGACGGCCCTGCCGCAAAAGCCCCCGAAACAGCCGCCAAGAACAGCGACACGGCCAGGGCCCTGGGTCTGGATAGTTTCATAATTGCAAGTAAGATAAGTACGTATGGCACAGCCGGGAAGCCCTGCGTGGAGGGTGCCGCGCCGCACGCCTTCCTGCTTGCAGGAACGGTAGGCGGGGCTGTAGCCTAAGTAACTATGGTGTGTAAGTATGATTTATTCAGCAAAGATACAGCTTTTTTCAATTACCGCCGAGGGCGTCGCAGACCAATTTGGCCTTGGCCGGGCCGATGACGGCGGCAATGTCGCCGGGGGCGGCCCGGCGTATGGCGGCAACGCTGCGGAAATGCTTGAGCAGGGCGTCACGCGTGGTTGGGCCGATGCCGCGTATCCCGTCCAACTCGCTCACGGTCTGCCCCTTGCTGCGCAGGTCGCGGTGGAATGTTATGCCGAAGCGGTGGGCCTCGTCGCGCATATGCTGGATGACGCGCAGCGACTCGCTGGACTTGTCGATATACAGGGGGAAGCTGTCTCCCGGGAAGTATATCTCCTCGAGGCGCTTGGCAATGCCGACCACGGCTATGCGCCCGCGCAGTCCCATGGCGTCCAGGGCCTCGACAGCCGAGCTGAGCTGCCCCTTGCCGCCGTCCACGACAACGAGCTGCGGCAGCTCCCTGCCCTCTTCGACCAGCCGCGTGTACCGCCGCGTGAGCACCTCCTTCATCGTGGCAAAGTCGTCGGCACCCACCACGGTCTTGATTTTGAAATGCCGGTAGTCGCGCTTGCAGGGGCGAGCGTCGCGGAATACGACGCAGGATGCCACCGGGTTGGTGCCCTGTATGTTGGAATTGTCGAAGCACTCGATGTGGTGGGGCAGCTCGGCGAGGTGGAAGTCGGACTTGATTTGCTGGAGAGTGCGCATGACGCGCTCCTCGGGGTTGTGCTTGGCCATGTGCTTGAGGTCGTCGATGCGTGCCTGACGCGCATTGCGGCACGAAACCTCCAGCAGCTTGGCACGGTCGCCGCGCTGCGGCACGGTGAAAGTGGCCGACGGCATCTCCACGTCCGGCATTACAGGAACGATAACCTCGTCATACTCAACGCCTAACGCCGACGAAACCTCGTCCAGGGCGTATGCCAGCAACTGCCCGGCACCCTCGTCCAGCTTGCGGCGGTAGCGGAGCGTAACCGAACGCACGACAGCGCCCCGGCTAACGTGCATATAATTGATATACACATCGTTATCCTCATCATCGACACCAAAGACATCGACTTCGTTGACGATTTGCGAGACAATGACGCTGCGGCTACGGTACTGGGCTATGAGGTCGTACTGCTGCTTGACGGCCTGCGCCTCCTCGAAGCGCAGCTCGGCGGCAAGGCCCTCCATCTGTTGCCGCAGGTGGGCCATCAGCTCGCGTGTCTCGCCGCGCAAAATCTGCTTTATATGGTCGATATAGACGCCGTACTCCTCCGGAGTGATGGCGCCGGTGCAGCACCCCCGGCACCGGTGGATATGGTACTTGAGGCACACCCGCGCATTTCCGCGTCTGACCGAGGCCGGCGTAATCGGGACGCGGCAGGTGCGTATGGGATACATCTCGCCCAACTGCTTCAGCACCGCCTTGGCCACGGCGCCGTTGGTGTACGGGCCGAAATACTTGCTGCCGTCGCGCATATACTGGCGCGTGAGGAACACACGCGGGTAAAGCTCGTTGGTCACGACAATCCACGGGTAGGACTTGTCGTCCTTGAGCAGGACGTTGTACTTGGGCTTGTACTCCTTAATCATCGAGTTCTCGAGATTGAGGGCGTCCTGCTCCGTCGGAACCACGATGTACGACATATCCGCGATAGAATCTACAAGGATGTTGGTGCGCAGAGAGTCGTGCGTGCGGTTGAAATATGACGACACGCGACGCTTGAGGTTCTTTGCCTTGCCGACATAGATCACCTTGCCCGAGGCGTCATAATACATATAGACGCCCGGGGTGTCCGGCAGGAAAGAAATCTTTTCCTTCAATTCGGGAGACTTGTCGTGGATTGCCATCAGCGGTGAAAAAAAGGTGTGTTTGGCCTACGATAGCCGTAATAGCCGTAATGGCAGCTATAGCCGTAACAACTATAATAGCTATGGCGGCTATAAAAGCCATAATAGCTATAAAAGCCATAATGGCCATAACGGGGACTTGGCCGCACAGGCCATACCGGCCACATGTGCCGGGAAGATATTATACAAGCGGAGGCTCCCCGCAAAATGAAGCAGGGAGTCTTCCATATCATACGAGGGACACTCCGGACAGCCGGACATCACGCCATGCGCCAACAGTGCGCCCGGCGCAAACATCACGCCGCAGGCACACCGCAACGCGGCAGCGTCTTAATAGACTATCAGCGAAGTCACCTCGGCATCGGCAGGCAAGGCGGCACGGCCGTTGAGGGCGCTCAGCTCGATGATGAAGTTGATATAAACCTTCTTTGGGTTCATACTCTTCACCAGCTCGTACGCGGCGGCCATGGTTCCGCCCGTGGCGAGCACATCGTCGTGCAGCACGACGATGTCGTCCGGGCCTATGGCGTCGCGGTGCATCTCGATGACGTCGGTGCCGTACTCCTTCTTATATTCGGCACGCACCGTGTCTGCGGGGAGCTTGCCCGGCTTGCGTGCCGGCACAAAGCCCGCACCCAGCTCGAATGCCAGGATGCTGCCGCCGATGAAGCCGCGGCTCTCGATGCCCACGACCTTGGTGATGCCCTTGTCGCGGTACAGCTGCGAGAGGTCCCAGCCAATGACATGGAGGGCGCGGGGGTCCTTGAACACGGTGGTGAGGTCTTTGAAGATTACACCCTTCGTGGGGAAATCCACGACGTCACGAATCTTTGATTTGATATATTCCATTTTTACAAATTATGGAGTGAATATATGTGGTGCTTATGTTTTATATGTCGTCCGCGCAACAGGCGCGGGCCTGTCTTCTTCTCGTACTCCCTAAATGTTCCACGTGGAACATTTTGCTTTTAATCCTTTGTGGATGTATGTCTTAGCGCCGTGTGTCACACGGCCTGTATTGTCGTTTAGCGGCCCAGCAGGAGCAGCAGGACGTTGATGTCGCTGGGGCTGACGCCGGGGATGCGCGAAGCCTGCCCGATGGTCACGGGGCGGTGTTTCTGGAGCTTCTGCCGCGCCTCGGTGGACAGCGCGGAGATGCGCGAGTAGTCGTAGTCTTCCGAGATGCGTATGTCTTCGAGGCGGCGCAGTTTCTCGACATTCTGCTGTTCGCGCCGCACATAGCCTTCGTACTTGAGCATGACCTCGGCGGCCTCTACGACCTCGGCACGGCTTTCGTCGGGCAGCGCGGCCACATATTCGGCCAGGGCCGGGACGCAGGGCGCCAGCATGGGGATTGTCAGCTGGGGCCGCAGGATAAGCTCGGCCAGGCGGACGCTCTGGCGCAGCGGCGCCGAACCGGCAGAGGCCAGTAGTGCTTCCACCTCCCCTGCCCTGACGGTGACGCTGCGTGCCAGTTCCACAAGGCCGTCACGCGCCGCACGCTTTTGCTCGAGGACGCGCATACGGTCGTCGCCGGCAAGCCCGAGGCGGTGGGCCAGCGGCGTCAGGCGCATGTCGGCATCGTCCTGCCGCAGGAGGATGCGGTGCTCGGCACGCGAGGTGAACATCCGGTACGGCTCGTCGACGCCCTTGGTGACAAGGTCGTCGATAAGCACGCCTATATATGCCTGGTCGCGTGACAGCACCAGCGGCTCGCGGCCCTGCACGGCGAGGGCGGCATTTGCCCCGGCGACAAGGCCCTGCCCTGCCGCCTCCTCGTACCCGGTGGTGCCGTTGACCTGCCCGGCAAAATACAGGCCGCGCACAAGCCGTGTCTCCAGGGTGTGGCGCAGCTGCGTCGGGTCAAAATAGTCGTACTCGATGGCGTATCCCGGGCGGTATATCTGCACGTCGCGCAGCGCCGGGATGGTCTGCATGGCCCGTATCTGAATGTCGATGGGCAGCGAGGAGCTGAACCCGTTGAGATAGTATTCCTGCGTGTCCTCCCCTTCCGGCTCGAGGAAGAGCTGGTGCGCGTCCTTGTCGGCGAAGGTGACAATCTTGGTCTCGATGCTGGGGCAGTAGCGCGGCCCGATGCTTTGGATCTGCCCATTGTACAGCGGCGAGTCCGGCAGCCCCTCGCGGAGGATGGCGTGTGTCTGCTCGTTGGTGTACACGGTGAAGCACGGGCACTGGCGCAGCTCGCGGCGCACACCCGGCAGGAAGGAGAATTTGTGGAAGCCGTCGTCGCCCCACTGCGGTTCGGCCAGCTCGAAATGCACGCTGCGCCCGTCGATGCGCACCGGTGTCCCGGTCTTCATACGCCCCGTGGCAAAGCCCAGCGAGCGCAGCTGCTCGGTGATGCCGTGGCTTGCAGGCTCGCCGGTGCGTCCGCCCTGGATCATCGTGCGGCCTATGTGCATCAGGCCGTTGAGGAAAGTCCCGGCGGTGAGCACCACGGCGCGTGCGGCGAACCCGGCGCCGTTGGCGGTATGCACGCCGGTGACGCGTCCACCGGTGACGGCGAGGCTGGTGACGGCGTCCTGCCACATATCCAGGCGCGGGGCGTTTTCCAAAGTCTTGCGCCACAGGGCGCTGAAGCGCATACGGTCGCTTTGGGAGCGCGGGCTCCACACTGCGGGGCCCTTGCTGAGGTTGAGCATACGGAACTGGATGGCGGTACGGTCGGTGATAATGCCCATCATTCCGCCCAGCGCGTCTATTTCTCTGACAATCTGCCCCTTGGCGATACCGCCAACGGCAGGGTTGCAGCTCATCTGCGCCACCTTGTCCATATCCATCGTCACCAGCAGGGTGCTACAGCCCAGGCGCGAGGCAGCCATTGCGGCCTCGCATCCGGCATGGCCGGCACCTACGACGATGACATCATATTCGAACCTCATCTCTTTCGGTATTCTCTTTACTTATCTGACTGGTTTTCAGTGCTTACGGTACTATCTGCGCTTATGGTGTTTGTGCGCTTTCAGTGTTCGCCGCCGTTTGTTCCGGGCCGTCCATCAGCGCGTACAGCGCCAGGGCCTCGTCCTCGTGGCGCTCCATGACTTCGCGCTCGCCCGGGCCTTTGTCGTTGATGCCGCACAGGTGGAGGACGCCGTGCACGATTACGCGCAGCAGTTCCTGCGGATAGGCAGCCCCGACAGCCTCGGCGTTGGAGGCGACGGTGTCCAGCGATATAAATATGTCGCCCGAGACCACGCGCCCGTGGCTGTAGTCAAAAGTGATGACGTCCGTGTAATAGTCGTGCGCGAGAAATTCGCGGTTGACTTCGAGGATGCGTGCGTCGTCACAAAAAATGTATGACAGTTCGTGGGCGATGCGTCCGTGCCGCTTCGCCACCTCCGCGAGCCATGCCTCGACCTTGGCGCGGTCGATGTCCGGCATCGCGGCATTTTGTGTCAGCCATTGGAAAGTCGCAGTCATATAGGCAAACATTTTTGCAATTAACCTACAAAGTTACAAATAATGCCAGAAACTCGGGGTAAAAAAACGGGCGAAACGGCAAATAAGATATTTCGACTAACAATTGGCGCAAACACGAACAAAACACACTCTAAAAGCGCCAAAGCGAAAGACACGCAAAAAACGCGCTATCGCACTACATATCAACATACAAGCGCAAAAACTGGTCGAAAAATACGGCGACAAAAACCGCACGCCTGTACGGGTGGTCAGAAAAATCGCGATTTGAAGTTAAACAATGTTAACTGCAAGCAAGGATAACAGACGATAGTGTTATCTTTGTAAACGACAAAAACGAAGGACCTATGGACGAGCGCAACACCCTACTCCAAGACGAAGCCGGACAGACTCCCGGCAAGCACATCTCCGCGACCATCATCACCAACAACGAGGCCGCCAACATCAAGCGGTGCCTCAAGTCACTCGAAGGCGTCGCCGACGAAATCATCGTCGTCGACTCCGGCAGCACCGACGGCACACAGGAAATCTGCCGCAAGGCCGGGTGCGAGGTCTACCAGCGGAGGTTCACCGGCTACGGCATCCAGCGGCAGTACGCCGCGTCGCTGTGCAAGCACACATACATCCTTGCCATCGACGCCGACGAGGTGCTGGACGACGAGCTGCGCAAGACCATCATCAAGCTCAAGAAAGAAGGCATGGCCCACCGCGTCTACGCCTTCAACATCATGGAATACTACTTCGGACACAAAGTCCGCCACACCGGGCTGAAGCGCGGCGGCATGATCCGCCTCTTCAACAAGCGCTACGCCCAGTGGAACCTGCGCGACGTGCGCGAGCAGGTGACCTTCCCCGACTCGCTGCGCCCCAAGAAGCTCGAAGGCACGCTGCTGCACTTCCGCGCCGTCAACTACTCGCAGATGCTGCTCAAAGAGCTGTCACAGGCCCGCTTGCGTGCCGCCGCGCTTGCCGCACGCTACAACAGCATCAGCCTGCTGCGCCCCCATGTCACCGCCATAGCCACCTACTTCAAATACTATATCGAAAAAGGAGGCTTCCTGGACGGGCGCACCGGCGCAATGATTGCGCAAGGACGCGCCTACGGGACATACATGGCGTGGAAAATTGCGCGTAAAACACTGCGGAACAACGGACTATGCTGATTGCCGACATCCTGGCGCCCAAGCAGTACGATGCCCATAGGAAAGCGCTGCACCAAGCCGCCGCCGACACAGGCGCCGCCATCGCCGCCATCGAAACCGCCGCCCCGAGCTTCGCCATAGCGATGCAGCTCGCCTCCGCGCTCAAGAGAAAGCGCTATGACGCCGTCCTCGTCCACACCAACCGACAGGCCATAGCCGCAATCTCAGCGAAAAAAATCGCCGAGAAAGCACATTCAGCCTACGCAATCGTCTACCAGCCACTGCGGTGCGACGAGACGCCGCGAAACATCCCGGCAGAAATCTCCGCAGAAACCGCGCTGTGGATTTTCGAGGACGAAGAAATGCGGCGCCAATACGGAAAAATCGCGGCGCGTCTGCCACGCAGCAGCGCCATCCTGCCCCCCGGATACTTCGGGGCGCCGCTACCCGAAGGCTTCACACCGGCAGAACACACGCCCGGCGGGCCGCTGCGCCTTGTATGGCTTGACGAAATCAGCGACTACACACTCCTGTCCAACACCGTCAACGCCGTTGCCTCCCTACCCGAAAACGACATCGAGCTCACGATATGCGGCACCGGCAAGGCCCGGCACATCATGCCCAGCGTACGCGCCGCCAACAACGACAAACGCCACACCTACAACGGGAAAGGCAACGAATACGACTATGCCGAAGAAGCGGCACGCGCCCATGCGGCCATAGCCGGGCACACATACGCCACCGACACCCGGCTCGACCTCATGCGCCGCGGCATCCCCGTGCTTGACGCCGAAGACCCGGAAGCGCTCGGCGAAACCATAGCCCGGATGATACGCGAACCGGAGGCCCTGCGCGAGGCCGGCGAAGAGGCACGCCGCCGCTTCCACGAAGCCCACGAACCGATGTTCCACGTGAAACAATTAACAAGCCTGATTGCAGGCGCCACCCGATGACACAGACACCGAAACCGTCCGTGGTAGTGCTGTCGCACGACTGCGACCTCGTCCTCTACCAGACATTCAAAGCGCCGGCAGACAGCGGCGCAGCCGACATCACCATAGCCGCCCCGGACACGCAGGTACTCCCTGTGGACGGCATCAAGCGCATAGCCATGCGCGAGGTCAAGTCCAAATTCACGCCCTCGGCGATAGGCTCGCTGCGCAAAATTGCCAAGGCCCTGCACCCGGACATAATCTTCGCGGTAAGCACCTCCGCCCTGTCCACGGCATTGCAGGCCACGCGGTGGCTGCGCCACGCCCCCGCCGTCATCGGCTACCGCGGCACACAGGCACACGTGCACCCCTACGACCCGACATACCGCATGGCGCTGCTGAACAGGCGCGTGGCACACATCGTGTGCGAGACCCCCGACATACGCGAATACCTGGGCCGCTACATCCCGCCCTCACGGCTTTCGGGACGACCCAAACCCTTTATGCGCCAATGGGTGCAGAACGCCGTAGCGCACCCCTACTCAATCGGACATGACGGCGACCAAATCAAAATCGCATACATCGGCATCACCAAGGGCCGCCCCCACAAAGGGCTACCCACCCTGCTCCAAGCCGTCCGCATCCTCGGCGGCGAGGGTCTCAAAGTCTCCCTGACCGTAGTCGGCGAGGCCGACGAAAAAGACATAGAGGCGGCACCCAAAGGCATCGTCGAATTCACCGGCAACCGCCCCGACGCCATGCACTACCTGCCCGGGGCGGACGTCTTCGTGCTGCCGTCGCTGCGCGACGCCTCGCCGCGTGTCGTGCGCGAGGCCCAGGCCTGCGGCGTCCCCTGCGTCGTCAGCGACATTCCCGGCGCACGCGACCTCGTAACCACCGGGGACGACCCCAGCGGCATCCTCGTCCCGCCGGGCGACGCGGCCGCAATAGCACAGGCTGTCAAAGACATAGCGCTCGACCGCGACCGCCGCTCACGCATGTCGGCGGCGGCGTTGCGCAACATCGACCTAAACTACGCCATGGACGACTACACGGCATACTTTGCCGCGCTATTCAAAGAGTATGCCGGGCACAAGCGGTAGCTCCGGCTTCCCCAGCCAGTAACGCCACGAGCAAGCAACCAAAAAGACAAACAAGGCAAAGGCATACACAAAAGGCATAAGCAAGAACACACAAGCCCCCCAAAAAGCCACACACAAGGAAAATGCAACCATCCGAAACCATCAAGGCGATAGCCAAGAAAGCCGCCCCGCGACCCCTGTCAGGGCGTGCCGTAATGGCCGTCATTGTCGCCACGCTGTACTTCAAATTCCTGTTTTTCGACCTGGTATGGGCGCTGGGCAGCACCTTCTCCGGCTTCCAGTTCCCAATCGGCTATCTGACCAAGCTCGCGCTGGCGACCCTGCTGGCGCTGCCGGTGCTGTGGATACGGCGCAAATGGTACATCGCGGCACTATATGCGGTTGTAGACCTGCTGCTTATCGCCAACCTGATGTACTTCCGCACCTACTTCACCATCATCCCGGCCGGGAGCTACCTCCTTGTGGGCAACCTCGCCGACTTCACCGACAGCGTCTGGGAGTCGCTGCGCTGGTCCGACGCCGTGTTCCCCCTGGCGGGCGCCCTGTCCATGGCCGCGCTGTGCCGCACCAGCCTGCGCGAGGCACTGCGCGACAGCGCACGGCGCCTGAGCCGGCGCATGTCCCTGTGGATGCTGGCCGCGCCCATGGCCGTCGTCATCGTCTATGTAATGTGCCTGGGCGGATACAAGAAAGCCTACGACAAGCTGATGTACGACTACAGCACCTGCGGCGCGGCAGTGTACACCATACCCGGCGCGATGGCCTACGAATGGATGCGCGGCACCGTCGAGCTGACCCCGCAGCTGCGTGCAGACATCGGACAGTGGATAGCCACGCGCCCCGGCGCGTCATACACGCCGCCGCGCCTCCAAGCCAAGGACAACGTCATCATCATCCTGTGCGAGAGCCTCGAAAGCTGGGTGTTCGAGACCACCGTCGAAGGCCAAGAGCTGACCCCGAACATCAACGCGCTGCTGCGCGACAGCACCACCCTGTACGCGCCGCACGTACTGTCCCAGGTCAAGGGCGCCCGCAGCATCGACGCCCAGCTGATCCTGCACACCGGGCTGCTGCCCGTCGAATACGGAGCGTACTCCTACCGCTTCCCCCACAACACCTACCACAGCCTCGACAAGGCCTGGAAACAGAAATACGGCAACGACGCCCGCGTGATGTCCTTCACCGTGGACAAGAAAACCGTGTGGAACGTCGCCATCGTCGCCCAGGACTTCGGGTACGAAATCTATGACAAGCCCAACTTCAAGCTCGACGTCAAGACCGGGCCGCGCGGACGCCTGGGCGACAGCTCGTTCCTGCGCCAGAGCGCCGAGAAGATTGCCGACCCATCGATGTGGCCGCCCCACGGGCACACCATGCTCCAGTGCGTCACCTACTCGGGACACACGCCCTTCGTCATCCCCGACGAGCTCAAGAAAGTGCATTTCAGCAACGCCATACCCGAGCGGCTGCGCCACTACATGGAGGTGGCCAACTACACCGACAGCGCCATCGGCGACTTCGTGCGCCGCCTCAAAGCCTCCGGGCAGTACGACAACACCACCATAGTCATCACCGGCGACCACGAAGGCATAGGCGTGGACCGCGCCGCCTTCGTCAAAAACCCGGCGGTGGCCGCATGGCTGTCCCCGGAACAATACGTGCCGCTGGTGGTGCTCAACAGCCCCGTTGCCGGGCGCCACGAACCCGTCATGGGACAGGTCGACCTCTACCCCACCCTGCTCGACCTGCTCGGCCTTGACGGCTACCGCTGGCGCGGCCTCGGACAGAGCATCCTCGACCCCGGCAAGCTCCCGTTCACCATCAACGCCCAGGGCCGCTTCGTAGGCGACACAGCCGGGGCGGCCAAGGACGTCCTCGAACACCAGCGCCGCATGTACACCGTCAGCGACCTGATAATCAGCGCCGACTACTTCAAAGACCAATCCGGGCAGTAAAGACACCGCACGATGAAAGCCAAAATCACCATCTCGCCAAAATACGCCGCCCTCGGGCCGCTGGTGCGGGCCATCGCCGCCGACGGCGTGCCGCCCGGGGCCGCGGAGGTATACCACGCGCGCAACACCGTCTACTCGCTGGACACCGACGCCGGCATACGCCTAAGCATCAAGGACTTCCATACGCCGTCAGCCATCAACGCCCTGGTGTACACCCACCTGCGGCGCAGCAAGGCCCGCCGCTCCTACGAAAACGCCGTGCGGCTCTCCGCCATGGGCTTCGACACCCCCGACCCGGTGGCATACATCGAGATACACCGCGGGGCCATGCTCACGCGCAGCTACTACATCTGCCGCCAGATTGACGGGGCGCAAGACCTGCGCCTGTGGCACCTGCGCGACGCCGCGTCCATGTCCCCGGTGCTGGACGGCCTGGCCCGGTACATGGTGCGGCTGCACCGCGCCGGGGTGTTCCACAAAGACTTCTCGCCCGGCAACATCCTGTACCACGACGAAGGCGGCACCCTCCGCTACTACCTCATAGACATCAACCGCATGTCCTTCGGCGTGCACGACCCACGGCGGCAGATGGACAACTTCGGGCGCATAGACATCGAGAGCGCCGACGCCACCGCCGACCTCGCGCGCCGCTACGCACACGCCGCCGGCACCGACCCGGACGCCGCCGAGGTAGAAGCACGCCGCCGCCTGGCCGCATACCTGCGTGCCAAGAGCCGCAAGCAACGCCTCAAGAAAACCCTCCGCAAACTCTTCAAAAAACAACGATAGACAACGACAAACAACGATAAACACATGGCAACACCCACCGTCACAATACATTGCGCCAACACCGGCAAAGACATCGACATCGCGCAGGGCACCGCCCTGTCCGACGTGGCCCGGCAGCTGCGCCCCGCCCTGGGCTTCGACCCGATATGCGTGCGCGTCAACAACAAGACCGAGGCCCTGTCCTACCGCGTCTACAACCCCAAGACCGTCGAGATGCTGCCGCCCACGCACAGCTCCGGCACACGCGCCTACGTGCGCTCGCTGTGCATGATGCTGTACTGCGCCGTGCGCCGCCTCCACCCCGGGGCCAAGCTGAGGATGATGCACAGCATCTCCCACGGGTACTTCTGCCGCGTCACCGGCATCGAGGCCACCGCCGGAACCGTCCGGGCCATCGAAGAAGAAATGCGCCGGCTGCACCAGGCCGACATACCCTTCGTGCTGCACGAAGCCCCCACCGCGCAGGCCGTCGAAATCTTCAGGCAGCAGGGCCTCGAAGACAAAGTCCTGCTGCTGTCAACGCTCCACAGCCTGTACACCAAGTACTACACCCTGGGCGACACAGCCGACAGCTACTACGGGTGCCTGGCACCCTCCACCGGACACATCGGCGTCTTTGCCCTGACGCCCTACAAAGACGGGATGCTGCTACGCGCCCTCGACCCGGCCAACCCCTCCGCCACGCCCGAGCCCGTGGTCCAGGACAAGATGTTCAAAGCCTTCACCGACTACCAGGACTTCAACCACATCCTCGGCGTGGGCAACGCCGGCGAGCTAAACCGCGTGGCCGCCGAAGGGCGCACACGCGACCTTGTCAACGTGGCCGAGGCCCTCCACCAGAAATACATCGGCGCCATCGCCGACGAAATCACGCGCCGCCACCGGCAGGGAGGCGCACGCGTGATCCTCATCGCCGGGCCCTCCTCCTCCGGCAAGACCACGACCACCAAGCGCCTGGCCATCCAGCTGATGACCAACCTGCTGCGCCCCGTGATGATCTCGCTCGACAACTACTTTGTAGACCGCGAACACACGCCCCGCGACGCAGACGGCGAGTACGACTACGAGTCGCTGTACGCCCTCGACCTGGCCACCTTCAACCGCGACCTCCAAGACCTGCTCGACGGCAAGGAAGTGAGCCTCCCCACCTACGACTTCGCCACCGGGACGCGCAAGTACAAGGGCGACAAAATCTCCCTGGGCGGCGACAGCGTCCTGCTCATCGAAGGCATCCACGGCCTCAACCCCGAGCTGACGCCCTCCATAGCCGAGAGCGACAAATTCCGCGTGTACGTCTCGGCGCTGACCACGCTCGCCATAGACGACCACAACTGGGTGCCCACCACCGACAACCGCCTGCTGCGCCGCATCGTGCGCGACTACAAATACCGCAGCATCGGCGCCGCCGAGACCATACGCCGCTGGCCCAGCGTGCGGCGCGGCGAGGAAAAATGGATATTCCCGTACCAGGAAAATGCCGACGCGACATTCAACTCGTCGCTGCTCTTCGAGCTGGGCGTCATCCGCCAGTACGCCTGCGAAATCCTCGGCGAAGTCACCTGCGACATGCCCGAATACGCCCAGGCATACCGCCTGCGCAAATTCCTAGGGTACTTCCCACAAATCGACAACCGCACGCTGCCGCCCACGTCGCTGCTGCGCGAGCTCCCCGGCGGCTCCTCGTTCCCCTATTGAGGCACACGCCCCTGCGGCAAGTTTCAGAAAAAACGCGTAACTTTGGGGTATGGAAAAGCTACTGA
>X341_Western_Lowland_Gorilla__coassemble_453_pt1 | contig 14176 bp, 10 predicted proteins | sample X341_Western_Lowland_Gorilla__metabat2_low_PE_002 | metagenome-assembled genome bin X341_Western_Lowland_Gorilla | reverse complement strand
TATTTTCATCGATTTCTTGTGTTTGGGGGCTGCAAAGGTAGCGAATTTTTTTCCGATTGGCCGGGGTGGGAATAATGGGAATCATGAGAGCAGTGGGAATTATGGGAACAATAGGTGGGCGATGGGGGCGACGGGCGGCTGCGCTATTGTTCTCATTATTCCTATTATTCTTATTGTTCCCATAAATACCATTATTGCCATAGGGACTATTGGGCGGCGGCTGTGTTTGAGGCGGTTGTATTAAAGTAGATTAACGGCGCAGGGTGTTTGCAAAAAAAATCGTACCTTTGCACCGAATTATCCTAAGGGTACGAGATTGAAAGTACTGAAATACAATATAATAACACACCAACAATGAGTAGAGAAAAGAAATTCGTGACATGCGACGGCAACCAAGCCGCTGCCCATGTGAGTTATATGTTCTCGGAAGTCGCTGCCATCTACCCGATTACGCCGTCGTCCACGATGGCGGAGTATGTGGACGAGTGGTCTGCAGCCGGGCGCCGCAACATCTTTGGCGAGACGGTCCTGGTGCAGGAGATGCAGAGCGAGGGCGGTGCCGCCGGTGCTGTCCACGGCTCGTTGCAGGCGGGGGCGCTGACGACGACGTATACCGCATCGCAGGGCCTGCTGCTGATGATCCCGAATATGTATAAGATTGCCGGCGAGCTTCTGCCCACGGTTTTCCACGTGTCGGCCCGTACGCTGGCCAGCCATGCGCTGAGTATCTTCGGCGACCACCAGGACGTGATGTCGGTGCGTCAGACCGGTTTCGCGATGCTGGCCGAGGGTTCGGTGCAGGAGGTTATGGACCTGGCCGGGGTGGCACACCTTGCCGCCATCAAGAGCAGCGTGCCCTTTGTCAATTTCTTTGACGGCTTCCGCACCTCGCACGAGATCCAGAAGGTGGAGGAGATGCAGCAGGAAGACCTCGAGCCGCTGTTGGACCGCAAGGCCCTGGCCGACTTCCGCGCCCGCGCCCTCACTCCTGAGGCCCCGGTGTCGCGCGGCATGGCCGAGAACGGCGACGTGTTCTTCCAGCACCGCGAGGCTTGCAACCGCCATTATGAGGCTGTGCCCGACATCGTAGAGAACTATATGGCCGAGATCACCAAGATTACCGGCCGCGAATACCATCTTTTCAGCTACTACGGCGCCAAGGATGCCGACCGCGTGATCATCGCCATGGGCAGTGTGACGCAGGCCGCCAAGGAGGCCATCGACTACCTCACCGCCAAGGGCGAGAAAGTCGGACTCGTAAGCGTGCACCTGTTCCGCCCGTTCTCGGTGAAGCACCTGCTGGCAGCTGTGCCCGCCACGGCCAAGCGCATCGCCGTGCTTGACCGCACCAAGGAGCCCGGCGCCAACGGCGAGCCGCTGCTGCTGGACGTCAAGGAGGCTTTCTATGGCCGCGAGGACGCCCCGATGATTATCGGCGGACGCTTCGGCCTGGCTTCCAAGGACACCACCCCGGCGCAGATTGTCGGCCTGTACGAGAACCTGGCGCTGCCGCAGCCCAAGGACCATTTCACCATGGGCATCGTGGACGACGTGACCTTCACCTCGCTGCCCCCCGTCAAGGAGATGGCGCTGGGCGACCCCTCGACTTTCGAGGCCAAGTTCTACGGCCTGGGTGCCGACGGCACCGTGGGCGCCAACAAGAACTCCGTGAAGATTATCGGCGACAACACCGACAAGTACTGCCAGGCATACTTTGCCTACGACTCCAAGAAGTCCGGCGGCTTCACCTGCTCGCACCTGCGCTTCGGCGACAAGCCCATCCGCTCGACCTATCTGGTGAACACGCCCAACTTCGTGGCATGCCACGTGCAGGCCTACCTGCACATGTACGACGTGACGCGCGGCCTGCGCGACGGCGGCACCTTCCTGCTCAACACCATCTGGGAGGGCGAGCAGCTGGCCAAGCACCTGCCCAACAAGGTTAAGCGCTACTTCGCACAGCACAACATCACCGTATACTATATCGACGCGACGCGCATCGCCCAGGAAATCGGCCTTGGCAACCGCACCAACACCATCCTGCAAAGCGCATTCTTCCGCATCACCGAGGTAATCCCCGTGGACCTGGCCGTGGAACAGATGAAGAAATTCATCGTCAAGTCCTACGGCAAGAAGGGCCAGGACGTTGTGGACAAGAACTATGCAGCCGTAGACCGCGGCAACGAGTACCACACGCTGGCCGTAGACCCGGCATGGGCGCAGCTGCCCGACGACGAGGTCAAGACGGACGACGCCCCCGCATTTGTGCGCGACATCGTGCGCCCCATCAATGCGCAGGACGGCGACCTGCTCAAGGTCAGCGACTTCGAGGCCATTCCCGACGGAACATGGCAGAACTCCACCGCCCGTTACGAGAAGCGCGGCGTGGCCGCCTTCGTGCCCGAATGGACTGTCGAGAACTGCATCCAGTGCAACAAGTGCGCCTTTGTATGCCCCCACGCCGCCATCCGTCCCTTCGTGCTTGACGCCGAGGAGATGCAGGCCGCGCCTTTCGGCGAGGAACGCACGCTGGCCACCATCGGCAAGACCATGGCCGGCACGCGCTTCATCCAGGCCGTCGATGTCCTCGACTGCCTCGGCTGCGGCAACTGCGTGGACGTATGCCCCGGCAAGAAGGGCGTCAAGGCTTTGGAAATGAAGCCGCTCGAGAGCCAGCTTGCCGTGCAGCCCGAATGGGACTACTGCGTCGAAAAGGTCAGCAACAAGGCAGATCTGGTGGACGTGAAGGCCACGGCCAAGAACAGCCAGTTTGCCCAGCCGCTCTTCGAGTTCTCGGGCGCATGCTCGGGTTGCGGCGAGACCCCGTATGTAAAACTCATCAGCCAGCTCTTCGGCGACCACGAGATGGTGGCCAACGCTACCGGCTGCTCGTCCATATACTCCGGCTCGGTGCCCTCGACGCCTTACACCGTCAACGCCGCCGGCCACGGTCCCGCATGGGCCAACTCGCTCTTCGAGGACTTCGCCGAATTCGGTCTGGGCATGAACATCGCCACCGAGAAGATGCGCCTGCGCGTTGCCGACCTGATGCGCAAGGCACAGGAATGTGACAAGTGCTCCGACGAAATCAAGGCCCTTGCCCGCCAGTGGCTCGACGCGCCCCACGATGCCGCCTCGACACGCGAGGTTGCCGACAAGATTGTGCCTCTGTGCCAGGCTTGCGGCTGCGACATCTGCCGAGGCATTGTCGAGCTGAAAGGCTTTGTCGCCGCACGCTCGCAGTGGATTATCGCCGGTGACGGCGCTGCCTACGACATAGGCTTCGGCGGCCTCGACCACGTCCTCGCTTCCGGCAAGAACGTCAACGTCCTGGTGCTTGACACCGAGGTTTACTCCAATACCGGCGGCCAGGCTTCCAAGGCCACGCCTATCGGCGCCATCGCCAAGTTCGCCGCTTCCGGCAAGCGTATCCGCAAGAAAGACCTCGGCCTGATAGCCTCGACTTACGGCTATGTATACTGCGCACAGATTGCCATGGGCGCCGACCAGGCACAGACCCTCAAGGCGCTGCGCGAAGCCGAGGCTTACGACGGCCCGTCGCTGGTAATCGCCTACTCGCCCTGTATCAACCACGGTATCAAGGCCGGCATGGGACACAGCCAGAACGAGGAGCAGCGTGCCGTCGAGTGCGGCTACTGGCACCTGTGGCGCTACAACCCCGCGCTCGAGGAGCAGGGACAGAACCCCTTCAGCCTCGACAGCAAGGAGCCCCAGTGGGACAAGTTCGAGGACTTCCTCAAAGGCGAGGTGCGCTACGCTTCCGTGGTCAAGGCATACCCCAACGAGGCTGCCGAGCTCTTCGCCGCCGCCAAGGCCAACGCCCAGTGGCGCTACAACAACTACCGCCGCCTTGCCCAGCAGCAATGGGGTGTAGACCCGCTGGTTGAGAAAATCGAAGAGAAGAACAAGTAAACCGCACGTTTACATCCGATAGACGAAAGCCCCCGCCGGAATTGCCGGCGGGGGCTTTCGTGTCTGTCTGTGTCGTCGGGGACGGGCGGCTGGAGGCGCCGTGTGGCTGCGATGGCTATGCGTTTGATAGCCGTGGTGCTGCCGCCCTGGCCGCTGCGGGCGCAATGTGTTGCGCCCCTACAGGGGGGGCATTATGGCACACCGCCCTACAGGGCGGCGTTGTGCCGCCTTACGCGCTTAGTTGTTGCTGGCGGCGGCGAGGGGCGCCGGGACGACGAATGTGCGCGTGGCCAGCTCGCGGTCGAGGGTGTATAGCGCCATGCCGTCGTTGCCTACGAGTTTGAGGCGGTCGATAAGCTGCCGCGCGTTTTCCTCCTCCTCGACCTGCTCGGACACGAACCAGTCGAGTTTGCCGCGTGTGGCGTAGTCGTGCTCGGCCTCGGCGACGGCATACAGCTCGTTGATGAGCGAGGTGACAACCTGCTCGTGTTCCAGGGTGTGCTCGAAGGCTGCCAGCGGCGTCTCCCATGTGGCGGGGACGGCTTCGATGGGCTCGAGCAGCACGCGCCCGCCTCGCGAGTTGAGGTAGTTGATGAGGATTTCGGCGTGGGCCTGTTCCTCCTTGGTCTGCACGCGGAACCAGTTGGCTATGCCGGGCAGTCCGGCGTGCTCGAAGTTCATGGCCATGGCCAGGTACAGGTAGGCCGACCAAAGCTCCTTATTGATTTGGTAATTGATGGCTTTTTCTACTTTGTTGTTAATCATAGCGATATGTATATAAAGTGAGTAAGTGTGCTGGCTGTGTATGGTATAACGTATATCCGCGCCAAAAAGATGTCTGTGGGCGTGTTTCCCCTCTCTGCCGGTGGCTACCGGGCAAGCATGGCTTGCAGGTAAGGGGTGGGGCGTATGTCGAGGGCGCGCCTTATGAACGGCGTCGCGGCCTCCTTGTTGCCGGAGGCCACGAGGTAGGCCGACAAGTCTACCAGGGTGTCGTAATTGGCCGGTTCGATGTCGAGGATGTGCCGCCAGATGCTCTCGGCGCCGGCGCCGTCGCCGCACAGCAGGCTGCCGCGTGCCTTGATGCGCAGGTAGGCTGTGTTCTCGGGATATCCCTGGAGCATCTTGTCGGCGTATACGACCATCTGCGGGCCGTCGTTGCGGTAGTCGTAGTAGCTGAGGAGGTTGCGGTCTACCATGCGCGTCATCCATGGGAAGTTGTCGCGGGCGCGTATCAGCAGGTCTTGGTAGATGCTGGGGCATCCCAGGGCGAATGAGCGCGTGCGTATGGTGCTGAACAGCGAGTCGGGCGAGACGAGGTTGTCCATGGCCGTGTGTATCAGCGCGACGGCGGTGGCCGTGTCCCCGGCAAGCGTGTTGCTGACCATGGCGTCGGCGTATGTGTCCGTCTCGGCGGGGCGCTGGTCCAGCATCAGCCAGTATATGGCGCTGGCGTTGGGCCATTCGCGCTGCGCGGCGTACCTCGAAGCCTTGGCGCGGAGCTGTTCGTAATTGTCGGCAAGTGCGGTGTCGCCCACGCAGGCGGCACATAGCAGAAAGAGGAGGATTTTGCAGTGGTTCATAGCGTTGGACAGGCTATTGCCTTTCGAGTTCTTCCGGGTGCTTGAGGTAGTATTGTTCGAGCATGTGGTGCAGGTCGAAGTAGTGGTCGCTGGTCTTGGGGTCTTTCTTGCCTACGGACACGCTGACTTTTTCGTAATACGGCTCGACAAATTCCGAGCCGGTGACGGTGACTGCCGCGCCGGAGAGGTTGAAGAAGTCGTATTCGTGTGCCTGGTATGCGACCACCCATGCGCTTTCGGCGCTGTCCCCGGTGCCGGAGGATGCGATGGTCAGCAGCAGGTTGTTGAGTTTCGAGGCCCAGATGTTGGCTATGTTGACTTTGCCGAGAGCCTTGTAGGCATATACCATGTAGTTGAGCTGCCGCAAGTCCAGGGGGTTGTCCCCGAGGACTTTTTCGGCGGTGCTGATGATGCGCTTGCACTCGCTCTGCGTCAGGTGGTCGCGTTTGAGGTATGTGGGGCCTAACAGCTTGACTTCCTGCTCGAACGGCGATGGGCGGTATGGGTCGTAGTCTTCCTGGAACATTGCGCCGTAGTAGAAGTAGCGGTATTGTTCGGCGGTCATCGAGCTGTCGTTCTCGAAGAATTTGTCCATCAGCCTTGGGAAGTAGTACTGCGAGGACGGGTCGGTGGACGCGGCCTTGATTTTGGCCATGTCGGGGTGCTCGTGTGCCAGCCTCGGCCTTTGGGCCTGGGCGTGGATGCCTGCGAGCATCGTTGCTGCCAGTATTGTGAGAAGTGTGAGTGTCTTATTCATAATCAGAGAGGTCAAAGAGTGGTGAGGGTCAGCAGCCGGGCCAGTGCCATGCCGACAATGGCCATGGTGACAACCGTGGGGATGCCTGTGCGTGCCAGCGCCATCCAGAACGGGCGTGTCGGGAACTGGCAGTGGCTGCGCCCGCTTATCGTCATGCGCGAGTATGCCAGCATACCGAACACGGCGCCGGCGGCGGCGCCGAGGATCAGCGAGGCCATCGTGTTGGCCGCCAGTCCGGCAACGGCCCCGGCCAGGGTGCCTGTCGCGATGAACGGCCGTGCCTTGGCGGCATCCTCCGCGTCTTGGCGGTCGGAGTACACGAGGATGGTGGCGACGACGGCTATGAGGCCCCATAAGACCATGGTGTCTATGGCCCATACGGCGGACAGCCCTGTGCGGCATGTCCACATCCCGGCGTATGCGCACAGGGCGGCGGGCTTGCGCCGGAAGTATGCCAGCACGACGGCGGCGCTGAGCAGCAGTCCTGTCAGCACTACCATTACCGGGGTTATCGTTATCTGCGCGGAGTCCATAGCGGTGGTGGTGCGGCGCCGTTGTCCGGGGTCGCTATGGGCAAAGTTAGCAAAATTTTGGCGCAATGCTGCCGCGCCTTACCGCGCTTTACGCTCTTTTAGTAAAGTTTTGCACAACTGTTATCATATATGAACAGTGGCGGCGGCGCCTGTCTCGGGCTTTTGTCGGTGGCCTGACGGCGTTTTGTGCGCTTAGGACCGGCTGCTTTTGGCGGCTTCGATGTCGCGCCGCGACTTCGACTTTATGACGAACCACACGCCGGAGAATATCAGGGCCACGGCTATGGCCTGTTTCCACGTGAAGATGCACATCCCGGCGGCAAGGCTTATGGCCACGGCCACGACTGGCTGCACATAGTTGTAGACGCTGACCACTGTGGGCCGCAGGATTTTCTGCGCCATCTGCATGAGCAGGTATGCAATGTAGGTGGCGAAGACCACGACGAAGGCGGTGCTGAGCCATGCGCCGGTGGTGACGGCGCCCCAGTCGGTGGCTTCGGCGTGTCCTATGAGGAACGGGGCGAGGAGCACCGTGGCCCAGGTGAACATCCATTTGCTGACCGTGATGGGCGAGTATCGGCGCAGGTAGTCGCGGTAGATGGCGAGGTAGAGCGCGAAGGAGAGCTGGGCGAGGATGCACAGCAGGTCTCCGTGGATGTCGCCGGCACGCGGGTCCGAGGAGGCGGCGCTGCTGAGTATGAGCGTCAGCGCCCCGGCGCATCCTATGGCCACGCCGAGGGCTTTCTTGCCTGTGACCGGCTCTTTGAGGATGATGGCCGAGAGAATCATTGCGAAGATGGGCAGCGAGGTGGTGATGATGCTGGCGTTGGAGGGCGAGGTGATGCCCAGGCCTATGGTGAAGCAGCACTGGTTGCCTATGAGGCCGAGGATGCCGGCGCCGCTGAAGGCCAGGATGTCCCGTAGCGGCACATGCTCGCGCTTGACAAACAGCGAGGTGATCCAGAATAGGACTGCGCCGCCTGCGGCGCGGAAGAACACGAGGTTGAGACCGTCGATGCCGTTCTGCATCGCGGTCTTGCCTATGGGGGACATCATGCCCCAGATGACGCACGCCGCGAGGATGCACAGGTGCGCGGTGAGCGGTTTGTTGGTGCTTTTTGCCATTGTCTTACAGCCCGTTGGAAGTGCTGTCGGCCTCTGTGCTGAGGGGGCGTCCGGCTTGTTTCGGGCGTGCAAAGGTACAAAAAATTTCGGCGGCGTGTATACTGGGAAAAGACGTGGCGTATTGACTGCACAGGGTAGGCAAAAACTCTGCCTAAAGTCGGTTATGCAGTGGCAGTACGTTTATTCTTAATTAATATTCTGAAATATGGGCACTTGCCATTTATGCTCAAGTCTTTGCCGTCTTCGCCCTTTCTAAACCTGACTATCTCAAACTGGTCTGGGTTGTGCCTGTGTAGGAATGTTATAGGGACCCCCATAAGACCGTTGTAATCCTTTGGGATGTCCTTTGTCTTATTGACGTTTATGCCGTTGCAGTTATCGTATACTGGATATGCCTCTTCGTTCCCATTATAAACCTTGGTTAGCGTTATATCCTCGTGTCGTCGTTCTAATTCAAGGTTTGTAAGCCAAAGGCAGTTATTTGTTGATACGATAGCGTTCCCATCGTTGTCTATGCAGACTTCCGTGCCATATAGGTCGTAATGATTGGGAACAAGAAAGCCGGATATGCCTCTTCCGAGGTTGACCCCTAACCATACTTCGTTCTTTTGTATTAAATCAAAAATCTCCTTGTATGTTATTGCATTGACGTTTCCTATGACCAAGAATTTCTTTTTGAATCTTACAAGTTGTGCTATATATTCCCTGAACAGGGAAAAAGGTGGATTGGTGACGACTATGTCGGATTGTACCAACAAGTCGATACATTCTTTGCTCCTGAAATCACCGTCGCCATCAAAAGAGCGACAAATGGGTGCTTTTGGCCTACCGGCCATGTCCGTTTCCCCCGTATACTCACAATAAAAGCCGTGTCCGAACTCATTTGTAGCAGAAAACAGGTTTCGATTGTCCTCTTGATAGCAAGACGCAATAAGTTTTTTAAGTCCTAACGCATGAAAGTGGTCTGCAAAATAGCGAAAAAAATTACTGTTATTGGGGTTGTCGCAGTTACAGTACACCACCTTGTTGTGAAAGAGGTGTTGGTAATGCTGCAATTCTCTTTCAATATCTGGCAGCAATGTATAAAACTCATCGCTTTTAGACTTCTTGGCCTGTTGTAAGTTTTTGTTGGTCGCGTTCCTCATGCTCCGTTTGTCTATGTGTTTAGTTGTCTGTTAGTTGTTTGTTAGTTGTTTGAACAAGTCTCCACCCAATATCTGTAGAGAGGTGTTGGCGATTTCAAGCAGGATGTCACGCATTATTTCCGCATTCCAGCTTTGTCCATCGCCCTGTGTATAGATGGATGCAGCCTGAAGCATTATCATTTTGTCTCTATGTTTGACGAACTTGTTTCTACACAGGTTGGCGTTGAGTGGCAGTCCATAGTTTGCCGCCGTCAATCGGTCAAGCCTGTTTAGCATTCCCGAATTATATTCCAGCTTAACGATTCGTCCGTCCGGCCTTGTCACCGTGATGGATTCTGTCAGGAAATTCGAGCCTTCCAAGAATAAAACATAAGGAAAGTGTGACTCTCCCAGCATAAAGTTTGCTATTTCTGCAATGTTTTTATGAGACCGCTCTATTGCATTCCCGGCGGCCATTAAGTCTTGGTCTTTTCTTTTCCCGACGAGTATTCCGTTCTTTATGTTTTCGATGTCTTTCCCCTGGCGTTTTGCTTCTGAGACCAGAACGACCCTCCAGTTGCCATTGTCATCTAGGACTTCAATTATTCCTCCATCGGGCTTTATGCTCGCGCTTTTCACGAATAACGATTGGCCCAGGGCTGGGTCTATTCGCTGTAATGCGCCGTTGATTTCTTGTTTTTCAACGCTCTCCCTATGTCTAAAGGTCAGGCTTGGATATAGTTGTTCTAGCCTTTTAACTACAAGGCTAGACACTTCGGAAACTTCTGCATCGTGGGCTTTTGCTTCTTTACCGAATATGCCCAAGACGCCCTTGGCCTTTTCGTGTTGTGTCGTCAACCTTTGTGACTGAACTTTCTTTGTCATTGTTTATGATTAGAGCTGCGTCTGTTTTATCCTTTGCAAAAATACGTCATTTTTGAACAAAACCAACATTGTGAAGTTGAAAAGTCGATAGTAAATGCTGGTAGTCCTGTCTGTGTGTGGGGCGTCAGTGGGCGTCCAGCCAGTTGGCGGCGATGCCGGTGCTGACGTCCAGCGGGACGGGCGACTGGGGCCAGGCGCTATCCATCTGCCGGGTCACGAGGCCGCGCAGGGCGTCTTCCTCGCCGGGTACGACGTTGAACACCAGTTCGTCATGCACTTGCAGGATCATGGACGACCGCATCCCGCGGGCCTTCATCTCGCGGTGTATGGACACCATTGCGGCCTTGATGATGTCGGCGGCGGTGCCTTGCAGGGGGGCGTTGACGGCGTTGCGCTCGGCGAAGCCGCGCACTGTGGCGCTGCGCGAGTTTATGTCCGGCAGGTAGCGGCGGCGTCCGAAGACGGTTTCGACGTATCCGCGCACGCGGGCCTGCTCGACCGAGCGCTTGATGAAGGCGTCTACTTCGGGGTATGTGCGCAGGTATCCGTCTATCAGCTCCTTGGCCTCGCCGCGTGGTATGCCGAGGCGCTCGCCGAGGCCGAAGGCGCTGATGCCGTAGATTATGCCGAAGTTGGCGGTCTTGGCCTTGCGGCGCTGGTCGTCTGTGACGTCGGCTTCGGCCTCGTGGAAAATCTTGGCGGCTGTGGCGCGGTGGATGTCCTTGCCTTCGCGGAATGCTTCGAGCATAACGTGGTCGCCGCTGAGTGCGGCCATCAGGCGCAGTTCGATCTGCGAGTAGTCGCAGGACATTATTTTGTCGCCGTCTGCCGCCCCGGTGAAGGCGGCGCGTATGCGGCGCCCTTCGGCGGTGCGTATCGGGATGTTTTGCAGGTTGGGGTTGGTTGACGACAGGCGCCCGGTGGCCGTGGCTGTCTGGTTGAAGGTGGTGTGCACCATCCCGTCTGTGGGCGATACCATCTTCGGCAGGGCCTCGATGTATGTCGACTGGAGCTTTTTGAGCGCCCTTATCTGCAATATGGTGTCCACGATGGGCCATTGGTGGCGGTATTTTTCCAGGATTTCCTCGGTGGTGGAGTATGCGCCGGTCTTGGTGCGCTTGGCCTTGGGGTCTATCTGCATACGGCCGAAGAGCATCTCGCCCACTTGTGCCGGTGACGCGGTGTTGAAGCGTGTCCCGGCCATCTGCCATGCCTGTTCTTCGAGCGCGGCGATGCGTGCGGCCATCTCTACGGACAGGCTTTGCAGGAGCTTTGTGTCGATGCGCACGCCGGTATATTCCATGTCGGCGAGCACGCACACCATTGGCAGCTCGATTTCGTCCATGAGCTTTTGGTGGCCGTTGTCGGCGAGGGCCTGTTGCAGCGGCTGTCGCAGCCGCAGGATTGTGTCGGTGCGTGACGCCATGCGCGTGGCCACGGCGGCGGTGTCGCCGGTGACGCCCTGTCTGAGCGTCTGTGCCGGGATGCCCCAGTCGGGTGTGTGTGTCTGCAGCATCTCGGCGGCGATGTCTGCCGTCGAGTGCAGCCCTTCGGGTCGCAGCAGGTAGTGTGCCACCGAGGTGTCGTAGTAATTGTCCGGCATCGCGATGCCGTGGCGGCGGAGGATGTTTATGTCGCGCTTGGTGTCGGCGCACAGCAGGGTGCGGCCGCCGGCCTGGATTATCTGCCCGATGGCGGCCGCCGTGTCCGGTTCTATGAGCCCTCTGGTGACGGGGATGTACAGCGTGGCTTCGGCTGTGTCGGCGCCCGCGGCCAGGGTGATGCCGAGCAGGCGTGCCGCCATGGCGTTCTCGCCCTCGACGTTCAACGCCATGGCGATGTGCGGGTGGCGTGCGGCGCCATGGCTTGCGCCCCAGGCTGTTATTTCTGCGGGGGTGGAGGCTATGGTTATGGTGCTGCTGTCGATGGCCGGTGCGTCGGTGGCGGTGTCTGCCGGAGCCTCGTCCTGTATGTCGAATAGCGAGGCCATGCCGTCTGTGGCTTTGGCTGCCTTGGCCGGTGCCTGTGCCGTGGCTTCGGGTGCCTTTGTGCCGAGCTTTGCAAGGAAGGTCTTGAATTCGAGGCTTGTGTAGAGGCGGCGGAGCTCCTGGTAGTCCGGCTCGGAGCGGCGCAGGTTTTCCGGCGCGAGGTCTAAGGGGACGTCAGTCTTGATGGTCACGAGGTACCGGCTGAAGCGTATCTGCTCGGCGTTCTCGGAGATTTTGCGGCCTAATGCGCCTTTGATTTCGGACGCGTGTTCCAGCATGTTGTCCACGCCGCCCCACTGGGCGATGAGCTTTGACGCCGTCTTTTCGCCCACGCCGGGACATCCCGGGACGTTGTCCGAGGCGTCGCCCTCCAGAGCCAGCAGGTCGATGACCTGGCGTGGCGAGGATATGCCGTAGCGTGCGCATATCTCGCCGGGGCCGCGTATCTCGAGGTCTTGGCCGCGTGTGGCCGGCCTGAGCATCAGCGTGTTGTCGTCCACCAGCTGCCCATAGTCCTTGTCCAGGGTCATCATGTATGTCGTGAACCCCTGCCGTGATGCCGCCGTGGCCAGTGTCCCGATCACGTCGTCGGCCTCGTAGCGTTCCACCTCCACCACCTGTATGCCCCAGGCACGCACGATGTCCTTTATCACGGGGATGCTCGCGGTGATGTCCTCGGGCTGCTTGTCGCGTCCGGCCTTGTATTCGGGGTATTCCTCGTGGCGGAATGTCTTGCCGCCGGGCGGGTCGAAGCATACGGCCATGTACGGGGGATTGTATTTGGCGAGTACCTCGCCCATGGTGTTGCAGAACCCGTATATCGCCGAGGTGTTGCGCCCGTCGGTGGTCATGCGGGGGCTGCTGATGAGGGCGTAGTATGCGCGGTAGATGAGCGCGTATGCGTCTAACAGAAATAGCTTTTTGTTGTCCATAGTCATGTGCTGTCTGTGTGGCCGGTGGCGGATGTGTTTGTGGCTAAAAGCAATCGGAGAACTGCGATGGCGCTACCCCTTGAAAACTGATTTTCGGTGGAAGTCCATGTATCCTTGACGGCTCTCGTCTAATGGAAGTAGCTGCACGAACTGGCCGTCAGTTACTCCTAAGCGCCGTTTGTTTGCCGGGGATATCCAGTTGGAGAGGATTATGCGTCGGTCTTCGGAGAATGTCATAAATCCCCTGTCAAAGAGCCTGTCGTAAAGGGGTGAGAGTATAAATCCGTTTTTCGGGTCGACTTTTTCTGTGTCTGTGGCAACTGCCCACGGCTTTATGTGGCTGGCAATTAGCAGTCGCTCGTCGTTAATCATCGTGATTGGGCAGAACGGACATTCGTCCAAGAGTTTCTCGCGGTATATTCCTTGGCCGGTGCGTGCGTAGCGGATTTCCTTTTGCCGGCTTGACTCTTTCGCCTTTGGGCTGCTGTCTGTCTGTCCGCTTTTTTTTCCATAGGTATAGACGAGGGCCTCGCGCTTGTTTGAAATGGCGTCGAAGTCGGCAAATAGTTTCCAGTAAAAGATTGTCGAGTTTGACGCATCGGTCAGGCGCATTACGGATATGTAGCTTACCAAAGGCAGCGAAATGTCCCTGATGATGCCATATCCGAAGTCGTCGGATTTGACATATCCGCGTGGCCCGGCAATCTGCGCTTGGTCTTGTATGGTAAATTCTATTACTTCGGGCAGTGCCGCAATGGCTTTCATGCGTTCTGCCCATAGCCGTGGCATTTCGTCTGCGCCCCTGTACTGTTGGGTCGGATATAGGTATTCCGCATGGATTGCATTCATATAGCTGACCAGGTCTTGCTTGAGTATGAAGCATTGTGCGTTGAAGCCGGGCTGTCCGAAGAAATCATGCATTACGGACTTGTGTGCGATGTATAGTTTTGCCTCGCCGTTGCCGCTTCCAATCTTGTTGTTCCGTTTGACTATGCAATCGGGCACAGTGATGGGCGAGTCCAGCGTGTCGGATATTGAGAATTTCTGTCCTGCGATAATCATATCCCGTATTTGGTTATGTCGAGTTGTTTTAGGAGCGCTATCAGTACGTCAACAACGATGCTGTTGCCTGCTTGTTGGTACATCGAAGTGTCTGAAACGACAATCTTAAAGGAGTCTTTGAAACCCATAAGGCGGAGGCATTCGCGCGGCGTGAGTTTCCTTATGCGTCCGGAGTGTGTCACGTAGTTGTCAACTCCGGCGCGGTGCATCTTGTGCATTGACTGGAGGAGCGGACGGGCGACGTCGAGGTCTGT
>X341_Western_Lowland_Gorilla__coassemble_452_pt1 | contig 14209 bp, 7 predicted proteins | sample X341_Western_Lowland_Gorilla__metabat2_low_PE_002 | metagenome-assembled genome bin X341_Western_Lowland_Gorilla | reverse complement strand
TCACCCCCATTGCTCCCATCACCCCCGCAGCCTCCAACATCACCCGAATTTGCTAATCTTGCGCAGCGCCTCCTCGTTGATAATCTTGATGCGGCGTCCGTCCACCACGAGGATATGTTCGCCGACGAATGCCGCAAGGGTGCGTATGGCGTTGGAAGTGGTCATGTTGGAGAGGTTGGCAAGGTCTTCACGAGACAAGTAGATCTTGAGGGTGGCATTGTCGTCCTCGTAGCCGTAATTCTCACGCAGGACGCACAGTGCCTCGGCCAGGCGCCCACGGATATGTTTCTGCGTGAGGTTGACAATCCGGGTATCGCTGCCGCCAAGGTTGGTGGACAGTTCTTTGATGAAGAACCATGCCACGCGGATATTCCCGTCGATAAGGCGGCGCACAATGTCTATGGGCAGCGTCCCGAGTATCGACGGCTCGAAGGCACAGGCGCTGGAACCGTGCACCTCGTTAGCAAACGCAGCCCGGTAGCCGAAATACTGCACCGGGCGGAAAAGCCGCAATATCTGCTGCCGTCCGCCGATGCCGTCCTTGTACATCTTCACCTTGCCTTTGAGCAGGCACCAAAGGTGCTCGGCACGGTCTCCCTGCGAATACAGTATCTGGTTTTTCTTCAAATGGTGTATCTCGAAGTTGTCCACAATCAGACGCCGCTCGTCGTTGTCGAGGAGCGTCCATATCGCCGAGAGGTCGTCATTAATTACCCTTTCTATTGCCGCCTTTATCATCGAATGCCTAAGTGTCTTTGTCGTTCGTTTTGCCGTCGGACATCTAACCGCCGGCGTTTTTATGCTATACAACGATGTTGTACAGCATTTTTTCAAGCGCAAAGTTAATAAGTTTTTCTCTATGGCAAAATGCTTTGCGTCAAAAATTTTGCGCCCGTGTCCACATCCGCGCTTCTATGGCCTTATACATGACATAGGCGGCGTGCCCGTCCCGGCACACCGCCCATGTCATTTTATTCGGAATTTATTGTCTACATCGTCATTCTTTGGGCGTCCGCACAACTGCCATCAGCACAATGCTGCCGGTATTGTTATCCTGAATTATCATGACAAACGCTTGGTCGAACATAAACGCGGAAGGAGCGATGACACTGTCGCTCGAGGTAACAGCCGCGACCTTCGTTCCCTCTTCATACAGCGACAGGAACGTTGCCTGCTGTATCCCGATAGGATTGCTTTGGTTAAAACCGAGTAACCTCTTGCCGTTTAGGTCAATCCCATTATTACAAATGTACTCGTCAATTCTCCTGGACGACTCTATCGTCATCTTGGGCAGATACACCTTCATTGAGGCCTTCTCGCCACTGTCAAAAGTCTTAGACACAAGCATTTGCTTCAACGAGGGCAGAATATCTTTAGCTGTATTAATTATTCCATTTCCACTACGCGGAACAGCAAAAATTGCCGAATAGTTGCAGTCGGCATACGGAATTCTAATTGCGGAACAGTTGTCCGTCTGCACGAAGTCAACGTCAATATCATTTGACATCATGTGTACGCCGCATCGCCTCTGCCCATATTCATCGTAAAAGTCATACAGCTTATCACTGTTCGACTTGGGGAAAGGCTGTTTCCATGCACAATCAAAATATAAGGCGTTAATAATCATACTTTGGGACTGGCTGGATGGTGCTTCCTTCAAGAAATCAGGAATAAGCCCGTTTGTCTTGTCTGAGCACCAGCCATTAACCAACGACAACACGTCACTCTTGCCAAAATCGAGAATGCGGCTTTCTGCCCCATAGTACTTGTCCAAAACATTCGATACGGAAGCATAATCGCTCGCCGATGTCATCGTCAGCGAATTGGCCCACACAGAATTGGCAAAAGAAACCTTGGCCTTACTATGGTTGTACGAAAGATATTGCATACGGTCACGGCTGTATTCGTTCAGCGCATCGACAGATGAGAACCCATATTTGTCAAGCATGTCTTTGCGGCCTTCGGGTTCCACAGCATTCGCAATCATTGCCATACAGATGTCCTTGCTTAGCGGAGAGAACAGCACGTTGTCCCGCTTCGAGGTGTTGTCATATATATCCCCGAAAATTGCAAAAGCCATGTCAATTTCGTTTCCGTTGACCGCAATCTGTTCTGTCGTCAACGACATCGGAGCATTAGGCGTACCCGGCGTTTCATCTACCTGGTCTTCCTTCGGCCCATCACCCTCAGACGAGCACCCCGTTATGGCCGCAACAAACACAGCCATAAGCATCCATAGAATCTTTTTCATATCTTATCAGTTTTAGTTGGTTAGTAAATATTTTTCGGAGGTGCGGCGTCCTGGGGCACCGCGATAAGGGGTTGTTGATTTGCCGAGTTAAATAGTCCGTTGTCCGACTATCATATACGTTGCTATTATCGCCGTCAAAGTTAGCAAATTTTCACTGCATAAGCAAATAAGGCGTCGATGCGACACCAAAACCGAACAAAATCCCACCCTTCGCATATGTAACATTTTACGCACAAAATAAGTAAACACGCGCTCAACCGCCAAATACACACGCCAAATCGCGGTATGCCGTCGGCAAAGCATACCGCACAGGCCCATATAAAGTAATTTTTATTTATTTAATTTTTATATTTTTCACAACACCATACCGCCAAATAGCCGCAAATACAACGTTGTATGCCCACACAATTCATCCGAGCAGAATTGTCAAAACGCACGGCATACAGGGCTGTCAGGGTCGTCTCGAGGCACACACAGACGCCAGCCCGGTATCACGGATAGGCACGCCCGAAGCACAAAATTCCGAAAATAGCGGCGAAAGAGTACGCACCTATTGCATATTAAGGCAGAAACCACTAACTTTGCAAAACGGCACTGCACGCGCCGGCGGCAACGCATGGCAGACGCAGCAGGCCGACAAAGACAGAAAATAAATCTATAAGTTTCACCTAATATATTACCTATCAACCAATGAAAAGAGTTTATACATTCGGTGACGGTAAAGCCGAAGGCAATGCCGAGATGCGCAATCTCCTCGGCGGCAAAGGCGCCAACCTCGCCGAGATGAACCTCTTGGGCATGCCCGTGCCCCCCGGCTTCACCATCACGACCGAAGTCTGCAACGAGTACACACAACATGGCCGCGACGAAGTAGTCGCACTCATACAGAAAGACGTAGAGAAAGCCATAGCACACGTTGAAGCCCTCACCGGCAAGAAGTTCAACGACCCCGCCAACCCGCTGCTGGTATCGGTGCGCTCGGGCGCCCGCGCCTCCATGCCCGGTATGATGGACACCGTCCTTAACCTCGGCATGAACGACGCCACCGTGGCATCCCTGGCCGAAAAGAGCGGCAACCCCCGCTTCGCATGGGACAGCTACCGCCGCTTCGTGCAGATGTACGGCGACGTGGTACTCGGCATGAAGCCCAAGAGCAAGGCCGACATCGACCCCTTCGAGGAAATCATGGACAAGGTCAAGGCCGAAAAAGGCATCAAGCTCGACACCGAACTCGACGTCGAAGACCTCAAGAGACTCGTCAAGCTGTTCAAGGCCGCTGTCAAGGACTACACCGGCAAGGACTTCCCCGATGACGCATGGGAACAGCTCTGGGGCGGCATCTGCGCCGTATTCGACTCCTGGATGAACGAACGCGCCATCGTATACCGCCGCATGAACCAAATCCCCGAAGAATGGGGCACAGCCGTCAACGTGCAGGCCATGGTATACGGCAACATGGGCAACAATAGCGCCACCGGCGTGGCCTTCAGCCGCGACGCCGCCACCGGCGAGAACATCTTCAACGGCGAATACCTCATCAACGCCCAGGGCGAAGACGTGGTTGCCGGCATCCGCACCCCGCAGCAGATTACCACCGAAGGCAGCCGCCGCTGGGCCGCCCTCCAGGGCATCAGCGAAGAAGTCCGCGCCGCCAAGTACCCCTCGCTCGAAGAATCCATGCCCGAATGCGCCGCCGAGCTTATCGCCATCGCCGGACGCCTCGAGGACTACTACAAAGACATGCAGGACATGGAATTCACCATCCAGGACGGCAAACTCTGGATGCTCCAGACCCGCAACGGCAAGCGCACCGGCGCCGCCATGGTCAAGATAGCCATGGACCTGCTGCGCGCCGGCGAGATTGACGAAAAGACAGCCCTGCTGCGCATGGAGCCGCAGAAACTCGACGAGCTCCTGCACCCTGTATTCGACAAGAGCGCCCTCAAACGCGCCAAGGTCGTAGCCAAGGGCCTGCCCGCATCCCCGGGTGCCGCCGCAGGACAAATCGTATTCTCCGCCGAAGACGCCGAGGCATGGGCCGAGAAGAAAAAGAAAGTCGTGCTGGTACGCATCGAGACCTCGCCCGAAGACCTCCGCGGCATGGCCGTGGCACAGGGCATCCTGACAATGCGCGGCGGTATGACATCGCACGCCGCCGTAGTGGCACGCGGCATGGGCAAATGCTGCGTCTCCGGCGCTGGCGAAATCCGCGTAGACTACCACGCCAAGACCGTCGAGATGGGCGGCGTCAAGTACAACGAAGGCGACTGGATCTCGCTCAACGGCTCCACCGGCGAAGTATATGACGGCCCCGTGCCCACTGCCGACCCCGAACTCGGAGGCGACTTCGGCGCAATCATGAACCTCGCAGCCAAATACACTAAGACGCTCGTGCGCACCAACGCCGACACCCCGCGCGACGCCCGCCAGGCCCGCAACTTCGGCGCACAAGGCATCGGCCTGTGCCGCACCGAGCACATGTTCTTCGAAGGCGACCGCATCAAAGCCGTACGCGAGATGATCCTCGCCTCCGACGAAGAAGGCCGCCGCATAGCACTGGCCAAACTGCTGCCCATGCAGCGCGGCGACTTCGAAGGCATCTTCGAAGCCATGGACGGCTTCGGCGTAACCATCCGCCTGCTCGACCCGCCGCTGCACGAGTTCGTACCCCACCAGACCGTCACCCAGAAAGAACTGGCCGACGAAATGGGCATCACCCTCGAAGAAGTCAAGGCAAAAGTCGACTCGCTCGAAGAATTCAACCCCATGCTCGGCCACCGCGGCTGCCGCCTGGGCATCACCTACCCCGAAATCACCGGGATGCAGACACGCGCCATCATCGAGGCAGCTCTCGCAGTACGCGCACGCGGCATCGACGTTCACCCCGAAATAATGATACCCCTGGTAGGCTCCCTCAAGGAAATCCAGAACCAGGCCGACGTCATCAACGCCACCGCGGCCAAAGTGTTTGCCGAGCAAGGACAGACCCTGCCATACCTCGTAGGCACCATGATCGAAGTGCCTCGCGCCGCACTCACCGCCAACGAGATTGCCACCGTGGCAGACTTCTTCTCCTTCGGCACCAACGACCTCACCCAGATGACCTTCGGCTTCTCGCGTGACGACGCGCCCAAGTTCCTCAAATTCTACAAGGAACACGGCATCATCAAGACCGACCCCTTCGAGGTCCTCGACCAAGTCGGCGTAGGCCAGCTCGTAGAGATGGGCGTCCGCAAAGGCCGCAGCGTCAAGCCCGAGCTGAAAGTCGGCATCTGCGGCGAGCACGGCGGCGAGCCCTCCTCCGTCAAGTTCTGCGCCCGCCTGGGCATGAACTACGTCAGCTGCTCGCCCTACCGCGTGCCCATCGCCCGCGTAGCAGCGGCACAGGCCAACTTAGAGTAAAAACAGACGATTCCTCCTAAACAGCTGATTTAGGCTGTAATTCCCTGCATAGTCAGGGGGTTACAGCCTAAACTGTTCTTAGGGGGTTCGTACACTTGGACACGGAAAATGAGCCAAATGAACGGCCAAGTTTAGGAATAGTTTAGAGTTTCCAAACCCCATGTTTAGAGCGTGTTTAGAAAATGTTTAGAGTTGTAATTATCTGATAATCAATATATTATACAACATCATAAAACCAATATTTATATGGCGACATTCAAAGTTTGCGTCCAAAAGCAGAGACAGGACGGTTTTTACCCGGTATATATAAGGGTAACTCACAACAGACAAATAGGTTACATCAAAACAGGCAAAGTCGTTTCTAAACACGAAGTGACAAAGACGAAAGAAATCAGGGAGGCATATGTTTTGAATTTTTGTACGCAGCTAATAATGTGGTACACCACCCGGCTTAACGCGCAAGACACGACGAGATGGAGTGTAAAGAGCGTTATAGAGTACCTTTTGGCATCAGAAGAGGACATCTGTTTTTCCGACTATGCTCGGAAACACATCTCGAAGATGATAGAAAACGGCCAGTCTCGCAACGCGAGGAACTACAAACTGGCAGTCTCCAACCTCGAATGCTTCTTTGGCACTACCAAGGTAATGTTCGCGTATCTGACATCTACCTCCGTCAACCAGTGGATTAAGAGCCTTGGGAACACCCACCGGGCAAAAGAGCAGTACCCTGTCTGCGTCCGGCAGATATACAAGGCTGCCACATTGGAGTACAACGACTATGACGGCGGACTTATCCGCATCAAGACCAACCCATGGCCGAAAGTTGTAATTCCACAGGCCGACCGGGCAGTGCAACGTGCCATATCGGCTGAGGATGCCAGGGAATTCTTTGCAGCCCCCTTGCCGGAGAGCAAGATGTGCGACCCTTTGCCCGAACTCGGACACGATGTCGCAAAGCTCGTACTATGTCTCGCCGGGATAAACACCATAGACCTGTATGAATTGCAGAAAGCAGACTATCGCAACGGCATAATCAGCTACAAGCGGGCCAAGACGCGCAAAAGCCGCAGGGACGAGGCTTATATAGAAATGCGCGTGGAGCCGGTGATTATGCCGCTTATAGAGAAATACAAGACGCCTGACGGCGACCCCTACCTGTTCAACTTCCACCGGCGTTATTGCACGGCAGACAGTTTCAATGCCAACGCCAACACAGGGATAAAGCAGATCTGCCGCTCTATGGGGATGCCCAAAGAACGATGGTACTGCGTCTACACCTTCAGGCACACATGGGCGACGCTGGCGCAGAACGACTGCGACGCAAGCATTTCCGAGGTAGCATTTGCCATGAACCACAGCCACGGCCATACGATAACACGCGGCTATATCAGGCTTGACTTCACGCCAGCATGGGAGCTGAACGCGAAAGTCATCGACTTCGTATTTTTCAGCACCAAGAAAAGCAAGCAAGGTCGGGCGGACGACCTTGACAATCCATTTGCAAAGCAATTCAAGCTATCACCCAAGCGGATGGTGAATGCGCGCGCCTATTTCCATGGCGCTGTAGTGGCGGAATTTTCCGACATCGGGTATAGCAACATAGACGCGGTTATCACGCGGCTTATACCACAACTGCCGGACACGATACCGGCGAGGAGCGAGGTGACATTCCGCATCAAGGACATTGAGACAGGCAACGAAGCCATACATGTACGCACCAAGGGCAAAGGCTTTTAATCGTCCTTTACCAGCCAAAACTCGCATTTGACCAACTGCGACATACCTTTCTCCGAGAAAGACGCCGTAAGTTTTTCGCAGACATAACGCTTCCCCCGGATAAAGAACAGCGCACGCGGATTAGGCAACGTGTCAGAGAGGAACTTGAAAGTGTACTTACGCTTAGTGTCCACGGCATACACCTTTCGGGCGGCATTGGCAGCCTTGTCATTCAGGCGCAGCGAGGAATGAGGGCGGAAATATCCGCTCCAGTCCTCGTTTATGACCACGTCATCGACATAAGGATAAGGCAGTTTTCCGTTTACGAAATCCGCAGTTCCGTCCCACCACCCCACATAAATCTTGTCGTAGAACTCGTCACACTTGTTTTTCTCGCCGGCTTCCAACGCCTGTACCGTGAACGGCTGATAGAACGTACCGTCTATGCGCTCCTTATACTCCTCGGCAGACTCGCCGTGGCCACCCACATTGATTTCCGCCGAAGCGGTGTCCATATCGTCATACCCGGAGAAAGACAGATACAGGCAATTGCCGTAAGTCGGATCCGTATAGTCAATCCACGCCGGGACAAATTCCAGTTCATTCTGTTCCGCATCGTCGCTATCGTCAACAATACGCGCCCCGAAAAGATTTATAGGCTGGAGAATGCACTTATAAGAATACCTGTTGGGGAGGTCCGCGTTCTCCTTTAACAGTGTCTTCTGCACGGCACGCACGACGAAATAGGCATCGATATCCTTGGCATACAGAACGCTGTTCCTGTTAGTGCCACGACCGCCCTGGCTGTTCCAAGTGGCCAGCCACTTGTTATCCGAAAGCAGTTCGGAAAGAGTGTCATACACGACGGCATTATGTTTGCGAGGCTTCAAGAACCAGTCACAGGAATAATACTTCCACATCACGTGGTCGCACTCCGCATAGGCCAGGTTCTTAGCCTCCCGGTAGTCGCAATTCTCGTTCTCTACAGACACGGCCACGCTATGTTCCGCAAGCACCTTGCGGATATTCACCGGCGCAGCCTGGGCGAGGCGCACCTGGGTGTAGGCAAAATCGATGTGTTCGGCGCGATGGTCGATATCGAACTCCGCGTCAAGGAACGCCTCGAGCTTTGAGAAGAACTCCGTGACAGTCCAGTGGGGAAGCGCAGCGGCGAAATTGGGCATATTCCAAGCCCACGGCAACGTATTGCACACAAGCAGATAGCGGTGATCCTCGTTATCTTCCCAGTCATAGAAATCGTAAGAATAGTGCAGTGCCTCGCAGATTTTCTTGGCAATATACAGCAGATAAGGCTGCCACGACAAGCCCTTTGTGTCAGAGTGCCAAATATAAGCACCGTCCGAATACTTAGGACAGTTCTGTATATTGCCCGACTCATTGTTTACCCAAGGCAGGGCGACAAAATCCAAAGCAGCGACGCCGTTGTTCCATGCGTCAGACGGCGAAATGTCAGACGGCGAGAAAAACTTTGGATGACCGAGGTCAAGGTCGTTGATGTAGATTTCATCAAAAGCAGACTTGAAGTTCGCCTCAGAGCGGCCTTCAAGGAACTGCGTCTTGACCTCGCTGTCGTCAATCTCCGTGACTGTGATCGTGCCGTGTTTCACGAAAGAGCGGTCACGGATAGAGCAATCGAAAACCGCCTTATCCGCCACGACGTCCTCGCGGTTGATATTGCCGAATATGGCGAGGTTCTGAGGGCAGCCGCGCAGGGGAAATGTTATCGTCAGCGAATAACCGTCCGAGCCGCTAAAAAGGCGGTTTTCCTCCACATACTCAAAAGAAAAGCTATCTTTGAGGCAGACCGGGCTGCCATTAACAAGAATATCCATCACTTACGATACTTGGGTGATTTATTTTTAAGCAACCTGTCATAATCCTCCTGAGCCTTGTTGATGCCCTTGTCGCCGGTGATAGTGGCAACGGTGACAAAAGGCTCGGACAGCCGTTTGTTGAGCCTGTCGATAGCCTGTGACAGCGCCGGGTTCTCCGAGATGCTGGCAGGGACATTCACCACGACATCAGGCACGGCATTAGAAGCAGACAGCGAGGCCAGCGCCATAGGCGCTGTGATAGAGCGCGACACGTCGGCGGCTTTCAGCGAGCCGACCGTGTTCGTGCGCTGTGCATAGTCCAGCGCCTCAATGAGCGGGCGCGTCTGCGTGGACTTCACAAGGCGTTGCGAGGCCACCCACTCCCCGGCATGGACGATGCCCACAGGCGTTTCCGGGCTGCCGTCAGGCGTGAAACCGCCCGACGAATAGCCCTGGGAGGCCGAAGCCTGTTGCTGCTTCTTGATGGCCGCGATCTGCACCATGCCCGCAGCCACCGCCATAGCGGCAGCGATAGGCGCCAAAATGTAGCCGACCATAGGGATAGCGGCGGCAGAGCCATAGGCAGACAACGCGTTTTGGGCAGTCTGCGCCACCGCCTGGATGACCTGCATTGCGAACATCTTACGGTTCGCATCATTCTTCGCCTTGGCGATATCGCGTTCCTTTTCCTTTTCAAGTTTCTTCACCCTGTAAGAATTGCCCTCGGCGGCAGACACCTCCTTTTCATAGCGCTTACTAATGGCGGCAGTCTCGATTTCAAGTTCGGCTTGCACAAGAGACGACAGAGAAGAAAAGATGGCACCCATGCCCGAAGTAAGCGTAGAAATAGCGCCCTGCACAGCCTTGCCGCCGTCAGAATTGAGCCATTCCACAGACGCATCCACGGCACGTTTGGCCGAGTTGCGCGTATCCTCCTCTGCCAGCAGCCCGTACTTCTTTTGCAATGCGAGTTTTGCTTGTTGGAACGCCTCCTCGATACGCAGTTTTTCGTCAGCGTTTTCCCCGGCAGCGGCGATTTCGCGGTCATAGACCGTTTTGAGCAAATCGAGATCCGCGTCATACTTAGCTTGTTTCTCAGACGGGTTGTCGCCGAAAAACTCGTTTTTCATTGCGGCAAGTTTTTGTTCCGTCTCCTGTAACTTCTGTTGTCGGCGTTGAGCCTGTTGGAACAAAGCATTTTGAAGGTTGGCGTCAGCCTGTAACTTTTCCTTGCTGCCCTCCCTATAAATCCTCGTGAGATTGCGCAAGTGCTCAAGCTCCATGCGTTCAACGGCCTCGTCATAGGTTTCTTTGGAATATTGGCCATCGATATAGAACTGCTTAGCCTCGGCCAAGCGTTCCTGATATGCGACATCCTCCAGCTCCGCAGACCCTTTAATGTCGTCCTCGGTCAGTTTACGCTGTGCTTCGCGCCAGTCGGCGGTAATCTTCAGGCGCTCAGAATCCGACAGGTCTTGATGCAGAAGTTGCCTTTCAAAAAATTCCGCCGCGATTTCATCCATCCGCTTAATGTATGCCAGATAGTCGCTTTCGCCTGTTGCGTAGGCGATGCGTGCCAGCGCCTGTTCCCTTTCGCGCCACTCCTTTTCCGCAGCGAACTTATCTGTGACAGCTGCCGTACCTGTTGGAATATCCCCTGTAGGTAGATCTGTTTCAGTTTCGACATCCTTATCCGTATTAGCAGAAGTCGCCGAAATCTTATATTTTTCAGCCAGTTGCGCATTGGCCTTGTTAATCGTATCGATTTTCTTTTGCGTCAGGCTGACGGCATTATTGGCATTTTCCAGTTCCGCCTGTGCTGTGCGCACATTATCCTTGGCCTTATTGAGGGCGCCGACGTGTGCCTGTGTCTCGTTAGACTTCATTTCCCTTGAATCGCCCAGGGCGGCAGCGCTGACAGCCGGGCGGTGTTCCGCCTCGGCCTGTTTGTTTGCGGCCACCGCCTCGTCATAGTTTTTTTGTTTTTGGCGTTGTGCGGCCTGTTCACGCTCCAGTTGCGGTTCAAGTTCCAGCAGCTGCTTTTCATTCTCCTCAATCTTTGCTGCTGCGGCGCGGGCGCGTGCAGCATTAACTATGGCCGTCCTAAGCTCGTCATACTTAGTCTTGGCCTCGCCCACCATAATCTGTTCCACCGAAAGGTTCTTGAACTAATCGGTGTAGAGGCTTTGTAGGCGCTCGGCGGCTGTACGCCGATCGTCGACAGACTTCGCCTCATCGGTTGCGGCATCATATAACCGTTTCAGGCGGTTTTCCTCCGAGGCGGCATATTGCGCAGCAGTATCGTCAAGGTCTGTCAGGTTCTTCCTCCACTGCTCCAGTTCCCGGCGCTGGCGTTCCGCCTGTTCCTTTGCCTCTTTCGCCTTCGATGTAAAAGTCATAATCGCGCCGATTGCCGCCGTTACCAAGGCGATAACGATGCCCCACGGCGACTTCGCATTTGTTCTATTGAAAACCTTAGTAATGGCATTAGCCCGGGTAATCTGTCCAGTGAGAGCATAATAAGCCACGCGCAGAGCCATAACGCCCGACCTGGCGATAGCGGCAGCAGCCGAAGCGGCCTTGCATGCGATGCCCCAAGCGGCAGTAACCATAGCCGAGCCCCTTGTCACAACCGTATAAGCAGCGACAGCCGCCGCCAGGGTTGCAATCTCGCGTCGATACTTGATAAAGAAAGACACCAGCTGGTTAAGCACGCGCAAGAATACGCCAGTAGACGAATAGACATACTTCATCACCGGGTGGAGTTTTTCGCCCAATTCCACGGCAAGTTCCGTGACGCGCTTCTTAGCCTTGTCAAGCCCGGCCTGAACCGTAGTGTTCTGCACCGTGAACTCCTTAGTGACCGAAGTCCCCTCCTCAAACGCCTTAGCGGCTTCCTCCTGTTCCCATCTCACCATATCGAGGTTTCCAGCGAGTGCCGAGATAACCTGCGATGCGCGGGCGCCGTTCTCGCCCATATCCTTAAACACCGGTGCCAGCGCGTCCATATTTCCCAACTCGTGGAGTTTGTCCAGCAGCATAAGGAGGCCCTCGTTGGTAGAGCGTTTCAGCGAGGCGTTGAACTCCTGGGCGTCCAGCCCGACAGCCTTGATAATCCTATCCTTTTCCTTGAACATATCCATTACAAGTTTCGACACGGCGGTTGCCGACATCTCCACGGCCTGGCCCTGCGAGTCCAGCACGGCGGCGAAGCCCATAATTTCCGGGATAGACATCTTCGCCTGGGCGCCCACGCCCGCCATCCTTTGGGCAAAATTAGCGAGATACGGGGCGGAAGCCGTGCAGTTTTGTGACAACTCGTTGATAACCGAGCCGACGGCGAGGAGGGCCTTTTCCGTTCCGAGGCGTTTTTCATCGCCGAAGATATTAGTCAGTTTCGAGAGAGTGAGGGTAGCGCCGTCGCCGAGGTCGTCGAGCGCCACGTTGATTTGGTCGGCAGCGCGGACGAAGCCGAGGACATCCTCTTGCGAGGTTTTGCCGAGGCGTCCGGCCTCCTGCGCGAGGCGGTTCAAATCCTCGCGCGAAGTACGCGTATCGATTTTCTTGAACTCCTCATTGAGTTGCGCCACCTGTTCCGCCGTCATCCCGGTAAACTTACGGACATTGGCCATTTCCGCGTCCATTTCCGCGTAAGCGTTCACCGCCTTACGTCCGGCCAGCACCAGGCCGGTAAGGGCGGCAGCGGCGCCCATAATCATAGTCTGTGCGTTATTGAGCCAATTATTCAACCTCTGCCAACGCGACTGCTGCACCGCGAGCTGTCGGTTCACGGCAGAGATTTCCTCCTTGACGCGGCGGATTTTGTTGATATGCTCATTCCAAGCGGCAGAGCCGCGTTCGATGCCGTTCAGCTGGGATTGCAACGTCCGTAGCGTCTTTTGCAAATCCTTAGGCGTAGCGCGGTCGAGCCTGCGAAGCACCTGTTCGGCAGTATTTGCCGAACCCTGCAACTGGGACATCAGGCGGTTAGTCGAAGAAAGTTCGCGCTGCAACTTCTTCATAGTCGCCTTATCGCCAGCAGTTGCCGCTTTTGCTATTTGGCGTTCCAGCTTTGAAGCCTGGTTTTGAAGAGCAGAAAGCACCTTTTCCGCCTGTTTGCCATTGACAGAAAGGACGACGTTAGCAGTTGAATTATAATTAGCCATAATAAAAATTAATGGAGCGTAGAAAAGACTTTATTGGGCAAATATGCGGTAAAAAACCGATGTCGTAAAAGACAATCAGACAGCGGAGAAAGCGGCAGAAAGGCGTCCCAGGATTTCCGAAACATCCATATCGTAAAGGCTTGAGGAAACCCAACGGCTGTGATACAGCCGTTTACGGGGTTTGTTAAGGGGCATCCCTTAACTACTGTCTGTAAAGACCCCCCACCGCCCTGTGGAGCGAGCGCGACCGCGCCCCCTGGCGATAGCGGAATATGCGCAGCCCATTGCGCGGTAAAATCGTTGACGCGTGGGGCAAATACGGCACGCCGGATTTGTCCTACAGGCAACACCTCCCTCCCGGCTGTGCCGGGGCTGTGGCGATGTGCGGTAATGGCCGAGGCGTGCGAAAAGGAGGCGGTGACGGCGGCGGCAGCAGCGTAACGGATTTGGGGCGGACTGGCACCCCGTGGAACATCCGTTTCAGCCGCCAGGCTGAAAGGCGTGTCCGAGAGCAGGGAGGACTTGCCGGACGGCTGTTCTACGGACAGGCGGCCAGTCACAAGCCCGTAATCCGTGGAGCGTGAGCCGTCTTAGCCGGGAATGAACAATGCCGAGCCGTGCCGCACATCGGGGCCTGGGGTGGGGCCTCGCCACTTTGGCGTATGAATGGACGAGTGCCGCCGCTTTCCGGGAAGAAGCCGACAAAAGTATGGACTGCCGTGCGGAGCGGAGGATGCAGCTGGCAGCCACTGCTCGTACTGACGAGCCGTGGCCGACGGCGGGGGACGCAGCGGAGGGCAGTGCCGGAAAAGCTTTGGCGGCTTCGGGGAGGGTGG
>X341_Western_Lowland_Gorilla__coassemble_451_pt1 | contig 14451 bp, 10 predicted proteins | sample X341_Western_Lowland_Gorilla__metabat2_low_PE_002 | metagenome-assembled genome bin X341_Western_Lowland_Gorilla | reverse complement strand
ATCATCTCCTCGGCAAAATTTTGATGCGGTTGCCCTGCGGACCGAGGCGACTAATTGTCTTTTTTTGTAATTTTGTCGTTTGTTGCGGTATGCAAGCGGCGACTGCCGCATACCGGACTTATGCCGACGCCGTCGGCGCACATAAACCAAATTCAAATATTCCATATAGCGATTATATGAAACCTACACTGCTTGTACTTGCAGCCGGAATGGGAAGCCGCTACGGCGGCCTCAAGCAACTTGACCCGCTTGGCCCCCACGGCGAAACAATCATGGATTACTCCATATACGATGCCCTGCGTGCAGGCTTCGGACGCGTGGTATTCGTCATCCGCCACGACTTCGAGTCCGAGTTCCGCACACGCGTATGCAGCAAATACGACAACTCCATAGACGTCCGTGTGGTATTCCAAAGCACCGACGCGCTGCCCCAAGGATACACATGCCCCCAGGAACGGACACGCCCCTGGGGCACCAACCACGCCATCATGATGGGTGCCGGCGTCATCGACGGCCCGTTCGCGGTAATCAATGCCGACGATTTCTACGGCTACGAAGCTTTCGAAGCAATGGCACGGCACTTTGCCAAGCCCGGGGCAGACGCCCCCGGCAACTACTGCATGGTAGGTTTCCGCGTAGGCAACACGATGACCCCCAACGGCTCGGTGTCACGCGGCGTATGCACCGTCAAAGACGGCAAGCTGTTCAAAGTTGTCGAGCGCAAGAAAATATACTACGCGCCTGACGGCTCCATAGTTTATGACGACGAAAACGGGACGCCTCAGCCGCTTGAAGCAGACGTCCCGGTGTCCATGAACCTTTGGGGCTTCACGCCGGACTATTTCAAGTACAGCGAGCGCGAGTTCCGCCGCTTCTTAGACAAGTACATCAGCGAGCCGTCCCGCGAGTTCTTCATCCCCTCGGTCGTAGACAAACTGCTGCGCAACAAGGAAGCCGAAGTCTCCGTCCTGGACACTCCCGGCAAATGGTTCGGCGTGACATACGCCCAAGACCGCGAACACGTGGTCGAGGCCCTGGCCACGCTACACCGCCAAGGGCTGTATCCCGAGGAATTATTCGCCAAACAAGCACGCTGACGATGGACTTCACACTTCAAGCCACGGACAAGGCTTCCAAGGCGCGTGCCGGACGCATTGTCACCGCGCACGGCGCCATCGAAACCCCCATATTTATGCCCGTAGGCACCCAGGGGAGCGTCAAAGGCGTACACATCCCTGAGCTGCACACACAGGTGCACGCCCAGATTATCCTCGGCAACACCTACCACCTGTACCTGCGCCCCGGCACCGAGATACTCCGCCAAGCCGGAGGCCTCCACAAATTCAACGGGTGGGACGGGCCGATACTGACCGACAGCGGCGGCTTCCAGGTGTTCTCGCTCAGCCACAACCGCAAGCTCACAGAGGAAGGCGCACATTTCCGCAGCCACATCGACGGGTCGCGCCACCTCTTCACCCCGGAAAACGTCGTGGACATACAGCGCAACATCGGCTCCGACATCATGATGGCGCTGGACGAATGCCCGCCGGGCGCCAGCGACTACAAATACGCGAGCCGCTCGCTCGAACTCACGCTCAAATGGATGGACCGCGGATGGCGCCGGTACAACGAAACCGAGGGCCTATACGGATACAGCCAGGCATGGTTCCCCATAGTCCAGGGATGCACCTACGAAGACCTGCGCCGCAAAAGCGCCGAGCGCGTCGCCGCACTCGGCACCGACGGCAACGCCATCGGCGGCCTCGCCGTGGGCGAACCCACCGAGGTGATGTACGAGATGATTGACGTCGTCAACGAAATCCTCCCGCAAGACAAGCCCCGCTACCTCATGGGCGTAGGCACGCCCGTAAACATACTCGAAGCCATCGACCGTGGCGTCGACATGATGGACTGCGTGATGCCCACGCGCAACGGGCGCAACGGGATGCTCTTCACCCCCGAAGGCACGATGAACATGCGCAACCGCAAATGGGCCGACGACTTCCGCCCGATATGGGAAGACGGCCCCACCGACGTCGACAGGATATACTCGCGTGCATACCTGCGACACCTCTTCATCGCCGAGGAAATCCTGGCAATGCAGATTGCATCGATACACAACCTCGCCTTCTACCTGTGGCTCGTGGGCGAAGCACGCCGGCACATATTCGCCGGGGACTTCCACGCCTGGAAAGAAGACATGGTCCCACGCCTCAGCAGACGACTCTGATGTTCAAAAAAATAGACCGCTATATCATCCGCAAGTTCCTCGGGACATACGTCTTTGCCATCATACTGCTGCTGGCAATAGTGGTCATGTTCGATGTCAACGAAAAGCTCGACGCCTTTCTCAAAGCGCCGCTACGCGCCACCATCGTTGACTATTACTTCAACTTCATCCCGTATTTCGCCAACCAGTTTGCGCCGCTGTTCACGTTCATCGCCGTCATCTTCTTCACCTCCAAGCTGGCGACACACAACGAGATTGTGGCCATGCTCTCCTCCGGCATGAGCTTCAGGCGCCTGATGCGGCCATATATGGCCAGTGCCGCCGTCATCGCCGCCCTGTCGTTCGTCCTGAGCGCGTACATCATCCCGCCGGCCAACGTAAAGCGCATCGACTACACCAACACCTACGTCAAGAACAAACGAGTGGACTATGGCGCCAACATCATGCTGATGGTCGCCCCGAACGAAATCGCATACATCAACCGGTACGACAACATCACCAAGACCGGCATACGGTTCTCACTGGAGAGCTTCGACAAGGACAAGCGCCTCACCTCGCGCCTCACAGCCACGAGCATACGCTGGGACACCCTATACAACTGGCGCGTCAACGACTATGTAATCCGCGACTTCCGCGACGGACGCGAATTCATCACCAAGGGCATGAGCCTTGACACGATAATACCTTTCGAGCCTCGCGACTTCCTTATCGCCGTCAACGATTGCGAGAAAATGACCACGCCGGCACTGGCCCGCTACGTCGAGCGCCAAAAAGAACGCGGCGTGGCCAACATCCGCACCTTCGAGGTCGAATACCACCGCCGGTTTGCAATGACAGCCGCCGCATTCATCCTTACCATCATCGGGATGTCGCTGTCTTCGCGCAAGGTCAAGGGCGGAATGGGCCTCAACATAGGCATCGGCCTCGTCCTCAGCTTCGGATACATCCTCTTTATGACTGTCACGCAGACTTTTGCCCTGTCCGGCCTTACGTCCGCCATGGTGGCCATGTGGATTCCCAACGTGCTGTTCTCCCTGATAGCCCTCATCCTCTATATGCGTGCCCGACGGTAAAGTCCGCACGCCTGCTCTCGGCATAGAAGCATACCGGCGCCATGGCCGGCCATACACGAAACGCACCCCTGCCACAGATATTCGCGGCAGGGGTGCGTTTCATATACGGCTATTCGGACGCCCTGACTATCTTAGCCTTCGGACAGGCAAACCGGCCATATCCGGCCCGGACTACCCTTCGTCGTCGTCATCGTCGTCAAAGCCCAGGAACCAGTCGCCTTCGAATGCCTGATCACGGAAGTCACGCAATTCGCGCCCTTCGCGCTTGGTGGGACGCCCGAGTCCCTTGCGGCGGTCTACAAAGCCGCTGATGGCAATGACATCCAAGAGGTCATACTGGCTCTGGGGCGTCAGGTTTTCCAAATACTCGGGGACAAGCCGCGCACCGAGGCGGTTCTCCGTAAGTGCCTTCACCCTGAAAGTATAAGTCACCGGGGGCTTACGCACATATATGGTGTCGCCGACCTTGATGGGCCGCGAGGGCTTTGACGCCGGCGCGTCGGCCGACCCGACGCTCACACGTCCTTTGCGGCAGGCATCGGTACTGACCGTGCGCGTCTTGAATACGCGCATGGCCCACAGCCATTTGTCTAAGCGGACTTCTTCCTTGGGCATTGTCGTTCTCTCTGTCTTTGGGCTGGAAGGTCAATCGCGGTCACGCGGTCCAAAGCGCAGCTTTGGACGCGGAATATTGAATTTGCGTAAATACTGGCGCACAGCCGTCATCGTCGCATTGGCACTGATATTCTTGGGCTTGATGGCCGCATGGAGCCATTCGCGCAACTTGGACGGACGCGTGGTGTCGTTGATGTTTACCGGGTCTTCGTTATCCTCGCTGACGTACAGCTTCACCTGCCGCTCGCCGCGCAGCACCGCAAGGGCGTTTTCGGCAAGGGACTTCAATTCGTTCTCGCCCGGATACACATAGATGGGGGCGATAAAGTCGATATGCCCGGCTAAAAAATCCGTGATACGCTTGCTGTGCGCCATACCGCCGGTTATGAGTATGGCATCGACATCGCCTTTGAGGGCTATGGCCATGGTGCCTATGGCTTTGGCCACGGTATAGCACATGGCCCTGAGCACCAACATCGCGTGAAGGTCGCCTTTGTCGATGCGTTCAAGCACCTCTGGTACGCTCGTCGTCCCCAGGTGAGCCATCAAGCCGCCGCCGCCATGCACCAGCCTGTGCAGCTGTTCCTCGGTATATTTGCCCGAGAAGCACAGCTTGATCAGCGGGCCGGGAGGAAGCGAGCCTGAGCGTTCGGGCGAGAACGGGCCGCAGCCGTCCAGCGCGTTGGTCGTATCTATAACCTTGCCACGGCGGTGCGCACTGGCGGTGATGCCGCCGCCCAGGTGGCACACGATGAGGTTCAATTCCTCGTAGGGCGTGCCGTTTTCCTTGGCAAAGAGACGCGCTATGGCCTTTTGGTTAAGGGCATGGAACACCGACTCGCGAGGCAGCTCGGGCACACCGCTGAGGCGTGCATAGGGGATCATCTCGTCTACCACCACAGGGTCGGCGATATACGCCTTGACACCGATCTCCGAGGCAATCTCGCGGGCGATAAGTCCTCCGAGGTTGCTGGCATGCTGCACCCTGGCGTGTACCAGGTCGTGAGCCATATCGGCGTTGACCTCATAGACACCGCTTTCGACAGGCTTGCTGACACCGCCACGGCCAATGACCGCGTTGATGCTCTTGAGTGGTATGTCGTGCTTGGCAAGGGTCTCCTCGATAAGGTCCTTGCGCCATCCGAACTGGTCGGGGACGGTGGCAAACCGTGACAATTCCTCCGGCTTATGCCCCAGGGATGTCGTCAATATTGGCTGGTCGTCATCGTATACGGCAATTTTTGTCGATGTCGAGCCGGGGTTGATGGCGAGAATACGATACATATATTATATACGGGATTTATTATATAGTGGGATTAGTCGTTTGATATCAGGCTACGCCTTTTGTCTTGTTGTTAGAGACCTGTCCTATCCGGCGCACACGCACCGTTGTCATTTCTTGACAGACAGGCAGGCCAGGGCTATCGAATAGAGCTTGGTCTTGGCCGTGTCGCCACGCGATGTAAGGACGCACGGCACCTTGGTGCCCACGACAAGGGCGGCAATCTCGGCCCCGCCAAAGTGCGACGCGCTCTTGAAGAACACGTTGCCGGACTCGATGTGGGGGAACAACAGGCAGTCTGCATGCCCGGCCACCCCGTGGCTGCCCTGCACTTTCTTCTGCTCGGCGGCCTCGGAATACATGGCGACATCCAGCGACAGGGGCCCGTCAATCTCGACATTGCCGAGCTGGCCGCGGTCGCCCATCTTGGCTATGATGGCAGCCTCGGTTGACGACACCACCGTCGGCAGGAGCTGCTCGCTGCACGATATTACGGCAAGTTTGGGACGCTCGATGCCCAGGGAGTTGGCCACCTGAGTCAGATAACGCACCAGCACGGTCTTTTGCTTGAAGTCGGGAGCCGGTATCACGGCCACGTCCGAGATGACCAGCAGGCGGTCAAAGCCCGGAAGCTCGACTACGGACACATGGCTCAGCGTACCCTTCGGGGGGAACAAGCCCGCATCCTTGTTGAGGATGCCGCGCATATACTTGTCCGTAGACACCAGGCCTTTCATCAGCACGTCGGCATTGCCCGTGGCCACAGCCTGCACGGCAAGGTTGACACACTTTACAGGGTCTGCCTCGTCAATGATGGTGAAGTCGGAAGTGTCTATCCCTTCTGCCTTGCATACGTCCAGGATAACATTCTTCTCCCCATATATGGTTGGCAGCACAAGGCCCTCCTTGTATGCGTTATATACTGCCTGGAGCGTATGCTGGTCTTGCCCGTATGCCACGGCAAGCCGACGGCGGCCACGCGAACGAGCCTCGTCTACAATCTGTTGTAGCTTGGTTATCATATTGTGTATCTTGTTCTTATATTCGACTGAGTATGGGTTTGTAGTCGATTGTGGAAAAATTTCTTTTATCGCCACAAATATACGAACTTTTTCCGTAGTTCGCACCGACAGCCAAAAGGATTTTTTCGCCAACATTGCCGGACACGTCTGTGGCTGCAATCTAAGGTCTGGGCAAATAGGTTAGAAACTATAAGGATAGCAAGCGCCCCTGCCCGTGGCCAAACCAAGCACGGCGGCAATGTTTAACTTTCGTTAACTACCTAAGTAGCCAAAATGTCGTAAATTTGAGCAGTGAAAAATCGACGGCCCATCAAAAGCGTGTGACCCAGCCTAAGTTCCGCGCCTACGCGCCCAAAAAGGTGGGAACGCGCCAAAAATTTGTGCGTACCGCCTCACGCGGCACGGGCCGTTTATCCGACATAATAGACAAACAGCTACACAATTTATACACTCTACAGACAACCTCAAAAACACATCTAAACACCGATGAATCCCCAGATATTAGTAATAGACGACGAGCAAGCCCTATGCGAGATTCTTCGTTTTAGCCTCGAAAAAGAAGGTTACCGGGTAAAGACCGCCAACAGCGCCGACGAAGCCATGCTCATGGATTTGACATCCTTCGCCCTGTTCATCGTGGACATCATGATGGACGGCACCAACGGCTTCGATTTTGCCCAGTACCTGCGCAGCGTTCCCGAACTGGCCTGCAAGCCACTCATTTTCTGCTCAGTGCTTGACGACGAAGACGACAAGGTCAAGGGCCTCAACATCGGTGCCGACGACTACATCACCAAGCCGTTCTCCATTGCCGAAGTCATCGCCCGCGTACGCGCCGTGCTGCGCCGCACCATGATACAGAAGCAGCAGATGGCGACCGAATACGCCAAGGAAGCCGTCCTAAACCCCGCGTCACAGCGCATACCAGCCCCGATCACCAAGGCCATCGTCGCCCCCGACCTGGAGCCGATAATCAAGGTCAACGGGCTCTCCCTTGACCCCAACACGAAGGGCTGCGTGGTCGACGGACGCCACATACGCCTGACACGCACCGAGTACGGCATCCTGCTATTCTTCATGACACACCGCCACCGCGTATACTCGCGTGACGAAATCATCCGCTGCGTATGGGACGACGACGTGATCATAAGCGAACGCACCATCGACACCAACATCACCCGCCTACGCAAACGCTTAGGCCCGTACGGCAGATACATACGCACACGCTCGGGCTTCGGATATGTGTTTGAAGAAGGCAAACGTTAGTTACACCTGGCGTCTGTTCATACCGCGCGTCGCCATGGTTACGGCACTGCTCGTAATCATGGCGATGTGGCAGGTATACAGGGAGCGCAACTACCACCGCGAATTTGTGGAACAGCAGCTGGGATACGTCGTCGAACGTGCAGCCAACTGCTACAACGCCGGTGTGTCCATACCGCAGTTCCTCGACTTTGTCCACCAGTACTATAGCCGCCACACATTCTCGCGCGGCATACGCGTATCGATATACGACACACAGACATGGAACACCCTGTTCGTACTCGGCAGCCCCTACAACATGCCGCCGGCCGAATTGCGGCGCCTCACGGCCAATGCGGACAAGCCCTTCCGCTCATTTGAAGAAACCGACTCCGAGGCAAAAACGGAATACATCTACCGGGGCAGCAAGACGCCCGACGGCAAGGTCGCCGTACTGGCATCCGTGCCCATAAACACGGCCCTGGACGACTACATCGAGGGCAACACCAACGAAGTGTGGGTGATAGCCGCAATACTCGCCCTGCTCGTACTTACAAGCGAGGGTATATACGCACGCCGCACAGGACGCAACGTCAACATACTGCGCGACTTCGCCCAGCGCAGCTCCTTAGACCCGGACTACGCGCCGCAAGACGACTTCCCCCACGACGAACTGGGCGACGTCGCACGGCAGATTGTAAAGATGCACAAAGACAGGCAGGCCGCACGGCGCGAACGCGACCACGAACACGAAATAGCCATAAACGCAATACGCGAGAAGTCGCGCCAAAAGCGACAGCTCACCAACAACATCAACCACGAAATCAAAACCCCCATAGGCGTCATCAAGGGATACCTCGACATCCTTGCCGACAACGACTCGCTGGACACACAGACACGCAAAGAGTTCGCCGTCAAAGCCCGGGCTTATGCAGACAGGCTCATAAACCTTGTCAACGACATATCTGCCATCACGAGGCTTGACGAGGGCGCCGGCCTTATCGCCACCGAATGTATCGACTACCACGACGTGGTGTTCACCGTCTCGGAAGACCTTGCAAACAGCGGCGCACTCGGCCCCATGGAGTTCAAGATAGACATACCCATAAGGACACTCGTCAAAGGCAACAGCACCCTGCTCAGCGCAATGCTGCTCAACCTTGCCAAGAACTCGGCCAACTACTCACACGGCACATACTGCTGCCTCGAGATGTTCACACCGGACACGGATGACATCGCCGCCATGGAAAGACGCGACGACCACTCCGACGGCCAAGACGAGGACAGGACGCCAAGCGACACAGCGCCGTCCCCGGAAGACTACTACTTCTTCCGGTTCTACGACGACGGCGTCGGCATTCCACCGGAACACCTGCCGCACATCTTCCAGCGCTTCTACCGCATCGAGAGCGGCCGAGGCCGCAAATCCGGAGGCACAGGACTCGGCCTTGCCATAGTGTATAACACCGTCACCGCCCTCGGAGGCTCGATATGCTCCAAAATACACCCCACAGGCGGCTTGGAAATTGACTTTTCTTTGCCAAAACACCCAAGCGAAGATGCAGAAAATCAATAGATTACATTTGAGATGAATTTTTAATAAAAATGTATTAAAATCTCAATTATGATGTAACTCCACCATATTAATTTTGCAGTGTCAGAAGTCAAGGAGACAAGACTTCGACAACACACAAAAAGAGACACAAATTAGAATCTATCCTAAGAAGCAATCCGACACATAGACTTACAACCGTTTTTTTCATTTAGAGTTAAACAGAGTATTAAGGGAGAAATTTGGTCGTTGTGAAACGACCAAATTTTTTTTGCACCCCGCCCCGTTCCCAACGGGCCAACTCGACACCACACTACAAGGATGCACATCAATTGCGAAGCCCAGTAGGGACGCATATTGCGTCCGTAGTAACCGTGGCAATGCGTCATAGCAAAGTCATCATCTCATTAGCCCTTTCCGCGCGGGCGCAATGTATTGCGCCCCTACGGGCTTTGCCATTACGGCATAGCCACCACCACACTGGGATTCGCCATTACGCCCCCTCCTACCTGGCCCGTGGTTCCGACATCCCTCCTTTCCACTTTCATCCTGACATCAAAGCAATCCCACCTATGGGATACAACGAAAGAGGGACGCGCCCCACTGGACGCGCCCCTCCTTTGCGTTATACCGTATATCTGGTTTATTCGGCTTCCTTGCGTTCCTTAACGGACTCCATCCCGGCTTCGTCGCCAAGAATATAGTATGTCTGCTCAAGGAAAGTCAGGCAGATGCCGCGGTTGTTCTCGTCAAGCTTATATGCCTTCTCGAGGTAGTCAACAGCCTCGCGGAGCAGCGGGTCAACCTTCTCGCTCTTGTACTTGGCAAAGTTCCCGTCGGTACGGTCATTGAAATTATCCTGGATTTGTCCGGCCTTCTCGAGAATGGTTGCACCAAGATAGAGGTTGGCCAAGGAGTTGCTTCCATCGATAGCCAAAGCCTGGCGATAAAGCTCTTCTGCGGTCTTATTCTCCTTTTTCTTGGTGTAGATAAGGCCTTTGAGGGCGATATACTGGGCGTTGCTCGGGTCGCTTGCAATAGCTGCATCCAGTTTGTTGAGGGCTGTGTCGAAGTCCTCTTTCATAATGTAGATGTTGATGATATTGTTGATGAAGGTGGGGTCTTCCTTGCCATAAATTTCGTTGCCCTTGGTGGCAAATTCAAGCATGGCGTCTTCATCTTTGGCGTTGTTGGCCACTGCTACAGCATACTCAAAAGCCTCACGCTTGGTATTGCCTTTCTCTATGGACTTGCGGAACGACTTGACCGCTGCGGCAAAGTCGTCTGCCTGCCATGCGGCAAGGGCCTGGTTGTAGCTTACCTGCGACAGTGTCGAGTCAGGATAAACCTTGATTTCCTTGGCCAAGACAGGGTTCTCGGGCATTGTCAGGAAGATTTCCCAAGCCTTGTATGCGCCCTTGTAGTCCTTCGCGTTCCAGAAGTCCAGGGCCACGAAGTTGTAGTCGTTGTAGTGTCCGGCAAGAGTGCTGTATATTTCCTTGGAATACTTGGTCTTGACCTTGCCTTTTTCGTTGACAACGGTGTCGCGGGCTGCGGCTTTCAAAAAGTAGTCGTAGCCGCCGAGTAGGTTGTTGGCCATCACGAGCTCGTCGCCTTCTTTCAGGAGGCCGAACTGCTTCTTACCAAGCATGTCGTCATATATCTTGAACGCGGTCTTGCCAGGGATATAGTATGTGATTGCCTGGTCTTTTGTCTCCGGGTTCTGGGTAGCCGGAGCCATAATCTGGCATACTTCGTCAAAGGACTTGCCGTCCTTCATGGCTTTCTCGGCATCCTTGACCACGGCTTGTTGCGCGCTCATGGACAGTCCTGCCAGCAGGCAGGCGCTTAAGAGGCTAAGCTTTTTCATAATCAGTTGTGGTTGTTAGGTTGTGTGGATATTTTCTGTTGTTTGTTATATATGCTTAGATATGTTTTTGCTGCGATGGTTTATTCGTCGGTTTCGCCACCGTTGTCGAGGCCCTCGTCTTCGTCGGCGGCCTCTTCGTCGGCATCCGTGTCGGCTTCAACCTCGTTGACGGCTTGTGCCTGTGCGATTTCGTCCTCGCTTACGGCCACTTCTCCGGCTTCTTCTTCGGGGTCGGTAGGCACTGCGCAGGCCGAGGCAATCTCGTCGTCGCGCTTGTTCAGGTTGATGATGCGCACGCCCATGGTCGAGCGGCTAAGTACCGGCACGTCAGCGATGCGTATGCGCAGGGCGATGCCCGAGCGGTTGATAATCACGAGGTCTTCCTCGTCGTTGACGCTCAGGAATGCCACAAGCTGCCCGGTCTTCTCGCTACGCTTCATCGTCAGCACGCCCTTTCCGCCACGGCCTGTGACGCGGTACGGCTCGAGAGGCGTACGCTTGCCCATGCCCTTCTCGCTAAGCGCGAGTATGGTGTTGGTGCTGTCAGGCGCGGTGGTAATCAGTCCGATGACGCGGTCGTCGTCTCCCTCGAGGCTCATGCCGCGCACGCCGGTGGACACACGTCCCATCTGCCTGATCTTGCCTTCGTCGAAGCGTATCGCACGGCCTCCGCTGCTGGCCAGCAGGATTTGCGAATTGCCGTCCGTGAGCTGCACGCCTACAAGGCGGTCGCCCTCACGCAGGACAATGGCCTTCTTGCCCTTTGCCAGCACGCGTGCATATTCGGCCAGCAGCGTCTTCTTGACGACGCCGCGCTCGGTGGCGAATACAAGGTTGTGGCTGTTGACATATTCGGGGTCGTCGAGGTGCTTGCAGGCTATGAAGACATTCACCCGGTCGTCCGGCTCGATGTTCAACATATTCTGCAAGGCGCGTCCCTTGCTGTTCTTGGCTCCCTCGGGAAGCTCGAACACCTTCATCTTATATACAAGGCCGCGACGCGTAAAGAACAGCATCGTGGAGTGCATCGACGCCGTGTAGATGTGCTCGATAAAGTCTTCGTCGCGGGTGTTGCTGCCCTTGGCGCCGACGCCGCCGCGGTTTTGTGCGCGGAAGTCGCTCAGCGGGGTGCGCTTGATATACCCGAGATGTGATATGGTGATAATCATGTCGTCGTCGGCATAGAAGTCCTCGGCGTTGAATTCCCCGGCGGCATAGTCTATGTGCGTGCGGCGCTCGTCGCCGTACTTGTCGCGGACCTCTTCAAGGTCGGCAATCATCACGCGGCGGCATTCGTCCGGGTCGTCAAGGATGAGCTGCAACTCGTCCGCATATTCCTGCAAGGACTTGCGCTCGTCCTCGAGCTTATGCTGCTCCAGGGCGGTGAGGTTGCGCAGTCGCATCTCGACAATCGCGCTGACCTGCGCGTCCGTGAAACCGAAGCGCTCGACAAGGCGGCTCTTGGCCTCGTCCACGTTGGCCGACGAACGTATGATCGAAATCACCTCGTCGATGTTCTGCGAGGCGATGATGAGGGCTTCCAGGATATGGAGGCGGTCCATCGTCTTGGCCAGGCGGAAGCGCGTGCGGCGTATGGTGACGTCATGGCGGTGGGCGGTGAAAGCCTCGAGTATTTGCTTGAGGTTGAGTGTGCACGGACGGCCGTTGACCAGCGCCACGTTGTTGACGCTGAAAGACGACTGCATGGGCGTCATCTTATACAGTTTGTTGAGGACGACGTTCGAGTTGGCATCGCTGCGCAGCTTGATGACTATGCGCATACCCTCGTAGTCGGTCTCGTCGTTGATCTCGGCAATTCCGTCGAGCTTCTTCTCGTTGACAAGCTGGGCGATATACTTGATCAGCTCGGCCTTGTTCACGCCGTATGGTATCTGCTTGACGATGATGGACTCGTGCGATGCCTCGGCCTCGATTTCGGCAACGGCGCGAATCACAATACGCCCGCGCCCGGTATGGTAAGCCTCGCGCACGCCGCTGTATCCGTATATCGTACCGCCCGTGGGGAAGTCCGGGGCCGGGATATAATGGATAAGCTCGTCAATGCTTATGTCGGGATTGTTGAGCAGCGCGATGGAGGCGTTGATGGACTCGGAGAGGTTGTGCGGCGGCATATTAGTGGCCATGCCAACGGCAATACCGGCAGCGCCGTTGACCAGCAGGTTGGGGAAACGTGACGGCAGCACCACCGGCTCCTTGCGCGAATTGTCATAGGTGGGGACAAAGTCTACCGTGTCATCGTCTATGTCGGTAAGCATTTCCTCGCCCAGGCGTGCCAGGCGCACCTCGGTGTAACGCATGGCTGCCGCTCCGGCGCCGTCGATGTTGCCAAAGTTGCCGTGGCCGTCCACCAGCGTGTAACGCATCGCCCAGTCCTGGGCAAGGCGCACCACGGTGCCGTATATGGACGAGTCGCCATGGGGGTGGTACTTACCCATAACCTCGCCCACGCAGTTGGCAGACTTCTTATGGGGCTTGTCATACGTGTTGCCCATGGCATCCATGCCAAAGAGGACACGGCGCTGGACAGGCTTGAGACCATCCCTGGCGTCAGGCAAGGCACGAGACACGATTACCGACATCGAATAGTCGATGTAGGCAGACTTCATCTCGTTTTCGATGTTAATCTGAATAATATGATCGTCTTCGAGCATACTTTGATTTATAGTTACTTAATTATTTTTCAAACCATTAGTCCGCAAACACGGCACACCGCCGCCCATTCGGACAGAATTAGCATACAAAGGTACAAATTTTTCTTGGGAAAACAGACAAATCGGGCCGCCATGGAAAAGTTTTTTATTCGGAATGGCGCGAAAACAACCATATATGCGTACCTTTGGCACGAATATTGCAAGGCGTAAGCCATAAACGGTGTCCAACCCTGGCGGAACACCGCCGGGAAGCGCCCCACCCCGACGGCGCCCGGCAAACCGCCACGGCACCGACAGGCCACACGAAGCCCCTTGCAAAACAAAGATTTATGGAGAATAAGTTTTCAAAGGAAATACCCGAAATCATAAACAAAAGCACGCAACTGGCCAAAAGCCACAACGCCAAGACCCTGCGCCCGGAGTTCCTGCTTCTGGCAATGGACGACGAGGCCAACTGCGGCTACCAGCTGCTTGTCAAAGTAAGCAACAGCGAAACGGTACGCAGCCTTTTCCATTTCCTTGACGAGTCATTATACGAATTGGACGACAATGCCGACGAGCCTTTCAGCGTCGGCACGCTCACCAACCGCTTAGTCAAGCTCAGCACCCTCGAAGCCAGGATACTGCGGGACGACACCATCGACTGCCGCCACATCGTGCTGGCAATGTTCCACAACGGCGGGATAGCCGGACTGGAGTTCCTGCTCCAATTCAACCACCAGGGCATCTCATACGACGCGCTCTTCGAAGCCGCCTCGCGTGGCAAAAAGCACATGGAGGATGTTGCCGAGGAAGAGGAAAAGGGCAAAGAACCGGCAGCGGCATTCGACACCGACGACCCGGATGACGGAGGCGTGGCCGAAGCCAACGGCCCGAGGCCGCAGGGCGGCAAC
>X341_Western_Lowland_Gorilla__coassemble_449_pt1 | contig 15171 bp, 13 predicted proteins | sample X341_Western_Lowland_Gorilla__metabat2_low_PE_002 | metagenome-assembled genome bin X341_Western_Lowland_Gorilla | reverse complement strand
TCCTGGTCTTAGTGGCAGACTCTGCCAGACAAGCACGACCTGTCTATGGCTCAATACTTTTTGGCAAAAAAATGCAGGGTAGTGTATATGTAGACAGCATCCAATTGGTGCGCAATCGTCTGGATCGCGAATTGTACAACCAGCGCTATCGCCAGCGCCTCTATATCCCGAAGCTGTGAGACGGTACCTTGCACGGCATGTTGTGGCCGACGGCGCTGACATGGGGCTGTGCCTTGTCTCAATCACCAAGGATGGCAAAGTGGACATAACGCCCTTCCAAGAGGAGACCCCGGGCACGGTGTATCTTGACGGGATGCTCGAAGTGCGGACATGTGACGGACACATTCTATCACTGCTCCATAACGGCAAGCCGCTTAAAAGCTGATGGCGACTGCGCCGGAGTGTGCCTACATCAAACAATATCGAATAATCATAGATGATATCAATAAACAACCTTACAGTAGAATTTAGCGCCAAGACGCTGTTTGACAACATCAACTACGTCATAAACCCAAAGGACAAGATTGCCCTTGTGGGAAAGAACGGCGCCGGAAAGTCTACGATGCTGAAGATTATCGCCGGGCTACAAAATCCCACCTCCGGCTCTGTGTCTGTTCCCTCGGACGTCACCGTGGGATACCTGCCACAGCAGATGGTGCTACAGGATGATGTCACGGTCATGGAGGAAGCCTCCAAGGCTTTTGAGGACGTCCATCGGCGGCAGCATGAACTGGACACGCTCAATGCCGAGCTTGCCGGGCGCACCGATTATGAGAGCGATGGCTATGCAAGGCTTATTGACCACATATCGACCCTGACAGAACAGCTGTCCTATTCAAGCGCGGACAACTGCGTGGCCGAGGCAGAGAAGACACTGGTGGGCCTCGGCTTCGAGCGGAGTGACTTCCAAAGACCCACGAGCGAGTTCTCCGGCGGTTGGCGTATGCGCATAGAGCTGGCCAAGATACTTCTGCGCCGCCCCGATGTATTGCTGCTTGACGAGCCTACCAACCACCTCGACATCGAGTCAATACAATGGCTTGAGAACTTTCTGATGACAAAATCGAAAGCCGTGGTACTTGTGTCCCATGACAGGGCGTTTATAGATAATGTGACCAACCGCACCATAGAGATTTCGCTGGGCAAGATATATGACTACGCGGTCAACTACAGCAAATTTGTCCAGTTGCGCCGCGAGCGTGTCGAGCAGCAAATGCGTGCATACCAAAACCAACAAAAACAGATAGCCGACACGGAAGCCTTCATCGAGCGCTTTCGCTACAAGGCCACCAAGGCCGTGCAGGTCCAGAGCCGCATGAAGCAATTGGCCAAGATTGAGCGTATCGAGGTAGACGAGGTTGACAATTCGCGGCTGAGCCTGCGTTTTCCGCCTGCGCCGCGCTCCGGGGACTATCCTCTTATACTGGACGATGTCGGCAAAGCCTATGGCGACCACCAGGTTTTTGACCACGCGACATTCACTATTAAGCGTGGAGAGAAAGTGGCTTTCGTAGGCAAGAACGGCGAGGGTAAGTCCACACTGGTCAAGTGTATTATGGGCGAGATTCCGTATACGGGAACGCTGAAAATCGGGCATAACGTCAAAATTGGCTATTTTGCCCAAAACCAGGCGCAGTTGCTCGATGGCGAGATTACCGTGTTCGACACCATCGACCGAGTGGCTGTTGGTGACATTCGCACAAAAATCCGCGACATTCTGGGCGCGTTTATGTTTGGCGGCGAAGCTTCCGACAAGAAGGTAAAGGTACTGTCCGGCGGTGAGAAAACACGACTGGCAATGATCAGGCTGTTGCTCGAACCGGTCAACTTGCTGATATTGGACGAGCCGACCAACCACCTCGACATGAAGACTAAGGTCATCCTCAAACAGGCCATAAAAGACTTTACGGGGACAGTGATAGTCGTTAGCCACGACCGCGAGTTCCTTGACGGGCTTGTCGAGAAGGTCTACGAATTTGGACACGGCAAAGTCACCGAGTGCCTTGGCGGCATCTACGACTTCCTGGAGCGCAAACGCATAGCCAGCCTTGGCGAGCTGGAAAAACGCCCAGTCCGACAGCCGTCCGCCCAAGAACCTTCCAAGGCCCAGGCGTCAACAGGTGACACATCCACTGCTAAGGCTCAGGATGCAAAGCCCCGCCTAAGCTATGCCGAGCAGCGCGAACGAGACAAGGCCGTCCGCAGGGCCTCCAAGAAAGTCGAGGAGGCCGAAGCAGAGGTGTCGCGGCTCGAAGCCGTGGTCAAAGACATCGAGCAGCAAATTGCAGACGGCTCCACAGACCCCGGCATATACGACAGACACGCCGAAGCCAACAAACAGCTTGAGAATGCCATGAGTGTCTGGGAACTGGCGACCATGGACTATGAGGAGCTTAAGGCAAGATAAGAGCCGTCACTACTCTTATGGCAGCAACGCCTGGCACGGAAATTGCAGATACAAACACATATACAATAATAGTATTATGAAAACGATCACAACAATTATGACAATGGCACTGACAGTGAGCGCCTTTGCCGCCAAAACGCACGGCATAGACGCCGCCAACCTCGACCCTTCGGTGCGTGCAGGTGACGACTTCTACAAATATGCCTGCGGCGGTTGGATTAAAGCCAACCCACTTAAAGCCGAATACTCGCGCTTCGGCACCTTTGACCAGCTTAACGAGCTGAACCGCAAGCAGGTCTACGACCTCGTAACCGGGCTGGACGCGACTAAAGCTGCAAAAGGCACTAACGAACAAAAAGTTGCCGACCTTTTTGCAATGGGTATGGACAGCGTCCGCCTCAACCGCGAAGGCGCACAGGCAATACAGGCCGACTTGCGCCGCATCAACAAGGCAAAACGCTCCGAGATTGCGACACTGATGGGCGGCCTCCCCGGCGTGTCCGCATTCTGCGTTACGGGAACAGGCCCCGATATGGCCAACTCGGACATCAATGTGATGTACTGGCAGCAAGGCGGCCTCGGCCTCGGTGACAGGGACTACTACATAGTTGAAGGCGAACATGAACAGGCTGTACTTGCCGCCTATAAAAAATATCTCGGAACCATCGCACGCCTTGCCGGATATAGCGAGAAAGACGCACAACGTCTTGTGGATAACACCATAACCATCGAGACTGCCCTCGCCAAAGCCTCCACTTCCAACGAAGGGTTGCGCGACCCAGGGGCCAACTATAATCCCATGGCTATGGCTGATGTAAAAGCCAAGTATCCCCATATCGACTTCGATGCTTACTTCAAGGCTCAGGGGCTAAACAAACTGGACAACATCGTTATAGGCCAGCTTGGTTCGATTGCCGCCGCGGACTCGATACTGGCTACGGCTTCCGAGCAGTCACTCCGCGACTACCTTGCTTCCGGATACATCTCATCAGCAGCGCCATACCTTAGTTACTACTTCATCAACGCTGGATAAAAGATACAAAAAGTTGTTTCGGGCGTCCAGCAGATACAGCCCCGTTGGAAACGCGCTCTCAGCGTTCCCAATGGGTTGCTTGGTGAAGCCCTTGGTGAACTTTATGTGGCTAAGTATTTCCCGGCCAGCTCAAAAGAGAAGATGCTGACCTTGGTAAACAACCTCAAGACCGCACTTGGACAGCACACCTCCAACCTCACATGGATGAGCGAGGCCACCAAGGCCCGCGCCCTTGAAAAATTCAATGCCTTTACCGTCAAAATCGGTTATCCCGACAAATGGCGCGACTATTCGGCACTGACCATAGACCCGGCGCTTGCCTACTGGGAAAACATCAAGAACGCGATGCTGTTTATGGCAGCGCTTGATATAGCCGACTGCGGCAAGCCCGTGGACAAAGCCCGCTGGTATATGACACCGCAGACAGTGAACGCATACTATTCGCCGTCAACCAACGAGATATGCTTCCCCGCAGGAATACTGCAGGCTCCGTTCTTTGACCCCGAGGCCGACGACGCGCTCAACTATGGCGCAATCGGCGTTGTCATAGGCCATGAAATGACCCATGGCTTTGACGACCAGGGCCGCCAGTTTGACAAGGACGGCAACTTCAAGGACTGGTGGGCGCCCGAAGACGCAGAAGCGTTTACCGCCCTTGCCGACAAGCTTGTGGCGCAGTTTGACAGCGTGGTTGTCCTCGATGGCGTACACGCCAACGGCCGTCTCACACTTGGCGAGAACATTGCCGACCAAGGCGGTCTGCGCGTGGCATACACGGCATATCACAACGTATTGGGCGACAAAGGCGAAGACATAGACGGTTTCACCCCCGACCAGCGCTTCTACCTGTTCTATGCCAACGTTTGGGCAGCCAACATCCGCGATGCCGAGATACTCAAGCGCACCAAGAGCGACCCGCACTCGCTCGGGCGCTGGCGTGTCAATGCCACCCTCCGCAACATAGAGCCTTTCTTCAATGCCTTTGGCATCAAGGAAGGCGACCCGATGTTCCGCACGCCGTCCGACCGCGTCATCATATGGTAACCTGAGTACATCCAAATTATAAGCAGCCCCGGAGGAGCATTATGCCTTTCGGGGCTGCGTGTGTAAAATAATATGGCAGAGTGGGGCGTTATTATAAGAAAAATCACTAAATTTGCGTATAATTAGGGCCAGGCACTGGCTATGGGGAAAATGCCTGTAAGACAATGGCCTGGCATAACACACGAATAAACAAAAACAGATACAGCATATGAAATTCAACGTATCCAGCAAAGCACTATGCAACTATGCATCGGCAGTTGCAAAGGTCATCAACGACAAAAACGCGCTGACCATCCTCAACAACTTTTATGCAGAGTTGAAAGATGACGTACTCATCCTGCGTGGTTCCAATTCGGAAAACTCCCTGACAGCACGTATTCCAGTCAACGAGGCACAGGGCGACGGCGCGGTGTGCATAGACGCGTCCACCTTGGTGAACATGCTCAAGCAGATACCCGACCAGGGCATTACCATAGAAGTCGCCAATTCGCTGAATACCACCATCGAGTATTCGAGCGGACGCTTTGAATTTGTCGCCCTCGACGGCGCCGACTATCCCCGTGCCAACGAGGTACAAGACGGCGGCATCCAGTTCCTATGCACCGGCAACGAACTGCGTAAAGGTGTGGACTACACCTTGTTCGCCACCAGCACCGACGACTACCGCCAGCAGATGATGGGTATATATTTCGATGCCAAGCCGGACAGCCTGACCTTTGTGGCTACGGACACGCGCAAACTTGTGCGGTATATGACCAACGAGAGCGCTCCCGGAGCGGCAGCGTCATTCATCATGCCGCCCAAGGCTGCCGCAATCGTGCGCAACCTCTTTGCCGACGATGAGAGCGTGAAAGTCACCGTCACCGAAAAATACGCAGTGTTCGAGAGCGAGAACTACCTGTTCCAGATACAGTTTATCCAGGGGCAGTACCCGGATATCACCCGTGTAATCCCGCGTAATAACACCTTGCAGCTCACCGTTGACCGTCAGACCCTGCTCAACGCCGTACGCCGCGTCAGCGTCTTTGTAGACCCGGCACACGGACTGCTCAAATTCCGCATTACCCCGGACTACATAGACATGAAGACCGAGGACACCGCCGCGATGAACTGCGCCCGCGACCGCGTGCCATGCTCGTTCACGGGCGACACGATGGACATAGGCTTCAGTGCGCCATTCCTGGTGGAAATCCTTTCGACAATCACCACCGATGACGTCGTGATCAACCTCAGCGACCCCGGACGCCCGGGAATCTTCCGCCCCAGCGAGAATGCAGAGGGTACAGACTTGATAATGCTCCTTATGCCGATGACCATGGGGTCTTTCTAACCGGCAAAACCGCATATCCCAATGAAACTGAAGCTTACTCGTCCGCTGGTTTTCTTTGATTTGGAGACTACCGGGACTGATATTCTTAAAGACCGCATTGTCGAGATCTCGGTGTTGAAGCTGATGCCCGACGGAAGTACTGAAACTAAATCGCGGCGCACTAACCCCGGGATGCACATACCCGAAGAAGCCACTGCCGTCCACCATATTACGGACGAGGACGTCAAGGATGCGCCCCATTTCGGCCAGATAGCCCGGTCGCTTGCCGGACTTTTCGAGGGCTGCGACATCGCCGGGTTCAACAGCTCCCGCTTCGATATCCCGATGCTATGCGAAGAATTCAGCCGTGCCGGAATCCCTGAATTTAGCCAGACCGTGAAAGATTGTAAGCAGGTGGATGTGCAGACTATTTTTCATAAAAAAGAGCCGCGCAACCTTGTGGCCGCTTACCGGTTTTACTGTGGCAAAGACCTCGAAAACGCGCACTCGGCACAGGCCGACATACAGGCCACATACGAAGTGCTGATGGCCCAATTAGACAAATATGACGATGTGCCTGCCGATATTGACGGTCTTAGCGAGTACTCGTCATTTGCCAAGCCCGGAGTACGTAATGTCGATCTTGCCGGGAAATTGGTTTATGACGAAAAAGGCTGCGAGGTGATAAATTTTGGCAAGTATAAAGGGCAAAAGGCCGCTGTGGTATTCAGAGAGAATCCCGGATATTATGAATGGATTCAGGAAAGAGACTTTGCCCAGGACACAAAAGATGCCTTCAAGCGCGTGTTTGACCGCGTATCCGGCAAGTGACATACCAAGTCGATAGTGCTTTTCTGAGAAACAAAGACAAATCCGTATGCTCAAAGGCAAGAACATAATTCTCGGTATCAGCGGCGGCATCGCGGCATATAAGTCCGTGTACCTGTTGCGCCTACTTGTCAAGGCCGGTGCCCAGGTGCAAGTGGTTATCACCCCCAACGGCAAGGAATTTATCACGCCGGTGACCCTGTCGTCCCTGAGTGGGCGTCCAGTCATCAGCGAGTTTTTTACAGCCAACACTGGGCAATGGAACAGCCACGTAGACCTCGGGCTATGGGCGGACGCGATGGTTGTAGCTCCTGCCACAGCCAGCACAATAGCCAAGATGGCCAATGGCGTGGCAGACAATATGCTTGTGACCACGTACCTGTCGGCACGATGCTCAGTTTTCGTCGCCCCGGCCATGGACTATGACATGATGGCGCACCCATCCACAGAAAACAACCTTGCCAAGCTGCGTTCCTATGGCAACCATATCATCGAAGCGGCGTCTGGCGAACTTGCCAGCCACCTATACGGCAAAGGCAGGATGGAAGAGCCTGAGAATATAGTTGCAGTCCTTGACCGATTCTTCGACCGACAAGCCGATTACAAAGGGAAGAAGGTGATGATAACCGCCGGACCCACCTATGAGAAAATTGACCCCGTGCGCTTTATCGGCAACTATTCGTCGGGAAAGACAGGCTATGCCTTGGCACGGGCGGCAGCCGACCGTGGTGCGGAAGTCACACTGGTTAGCGGCCCTGTGAGCCTTTCCATAGACCATCCACGCGTAAAAGTGGTCCCTGTCGAGAGTGCACGCGAGATGTTGGAGGCCTCGAAAAAAGCCTTTGAAGACTGCGACATAGCCATAATGGCAGCGGCTGTTGCCGATTATGCTCCTGCTACGGTTGCAGACAAGAAGATTAAACGCGAGACAGACTCAATAGACTGCATCCGCTTGGTTAAGAATCCCGATATAGCCAAAACGCTGGGCGAGTCCAAACGAGAAGGACAGCTTGTCATCGGCTTCGCCCTCGAGACAAACGATGCCGAGGCAAATGCCAAAGAAAAACTCAGGAGGAAGAACCTTGACGTGATTGTACTCAACAGCCTTGCAAATCCCCGAACGTGCTTCAGATACGACACCAACCAGGTCAAGGTGATTACGGCATCCGAGACGCTTTTGGAGACGGGTGTAGAAGACAAGAACGCGATAGCAGACCAAATCCTAACAGCTATTAACAGTATAAAGTAACAATTTATATTAGTATCGATATGGCATTGTTTGGCAATAGATTGGCTACTATCATATTTACCGCTTTTGCGAGCATTGCAATAGCCGTATCCGTGCCGGCGCAAGAACTGAACTGCAAGGTCGAAATTAATTCCTCGCAGGTACAGGGTACGAACAAGTCGATGTTTACAACCCTCGAGCAGGCCATCAACGAGTATATGAACACCAACGACTTCACCAATGCCAAGTTCGCCGTAAACGAAAAGATAGACTGCCGCTTGTTCTTTACCATCAAGGATGTCAACGACAATGTCTTTACAGGTGACCTGCAAGTGCAGTCCACCCGGCCTGTATACAACTCCTCCTATACCACAACGGTGCTGAACTTCAAGGACACGAAAATCGAGTTCACATACCAGGAAAACGAGCCACTGGTTTTTTCAAAGAACTCGATGGAAAGCCAGCTGACTGCCATACTCAATTTCTACGCATACCTGATTATCGCCATGGACTCGGACACATTCGAAAGCCGTGGCGGCCAGTCCCTATACGACCAATTGCAACAAATTGTCCAGTGGGCACAGTCCTCCGGCGAAACCGGATGGAAAGCCTTTGAGGACACAAAAAACCGTAGCGCGGTTTTGGCCGCGCTCACCGACCAGAAAACTTCGTGTTTCCGCGACCTGCTGTATATGTACCACCGGCGAGGGCTGGACGAGATGGCGACATCGCCGGACAAGGGTAGGGCCAATATCACCACCTCATTGGAAAACTTGCAGAAAGCCTTTGACGTGGCGCCTATGTCCGTGGGACTGTCTATGTTCAAGGACGCTAAACTTGACGAGCTGGTCAATGTCTATTCAAAAGCACCAACAGAAGAGCGCACCAAAGTGTACGAAATCCTGCAAAACATCTATCCGACAGAACAAAGCCGCCTCGACAACATCAAGAATCCGCCCACGAAGAAATGATCACCAACCTACATATATCCAATTATGCGTTGATATCGTCACTGGACCTTTGCTTAAGTCCGGGGATGAACATCATTACGGGCGAAACAGGCGCCGGCAAATCGATTATTCTCGGTGCGCTGGGGCTTGTCACCGGGGGGCGTGCCGATAGCAAAGCAGTGCGCACCGGGGCGCAGAAAGCCGTTGTCGAGGCCGAATTCGACATTTCCGGCCTGCCAGAAGTGGCGGCGTGGCTTGATGAGAATTTCGAGGACAACCCGCAGGGAGTTTGCATATTACGGCGCGAAGTTTCGGCAAAAGGCAATTCGAGGGCATTTATCAACGACACTCCGGCAACCCTTGACCGCCTACAGGCGTTGTCGTCAATGTTGCTGGACATCCACACCCAGCACCAGAACCTGCTGCTTGCCGACTCCCGATACCAGCTTTCAGTAATAGATGCCTTGGCCGGCACCTCGGAAGTCTTGGAACAATACCGTGCCGCATACGGCAGATACCGCAGCACACTCAATGAGTACGTCCGCGTGCGTGACACCGCCGAGCGTTACCGCGCCGATGAAGAATACATAACATACCAGTTAGGGCAAATCAACGACTTAAACCTCGTTCCGCACGAACAAGAGACCCTCGAACACGAACGAGACCAAGCCGCCACCATATCGTCTGTACGCGAGCATCTCGATGCCATCTGCGAAAGCCTTAACGCCGGTGATGGCGGCATAGATTCTATGTTGGCGTCTGCAATTGACCACCTTGGACATCTGCAAGACAATTGGGAGGAAGCCACGGGGCTTGCCTCGCGCCTTGCCGGGGTGCGTGCCGAGGTCGGCGATGTCGTCGATACAGTAGCCGACCACCTTGCGTCAATATCCGGAGAGGCAATGCCGCTGGACGAAATAGAGGACAGGCTATCGCGCATATACTCGCTGGAAACACGGCATAATGTCGAGACATCAGACGGCCTGATAGAACGTGCTCGGCAATTGCAAGAACGCATCGACATAATACATGATAGCGACGGCACGCTCGCAAAACTTGAGGAGGCGGCGAAACATGCCAAAAAAGAGGCGGTGCTTCTTGCACGCCGGCTGACACAAATGCGCAGCGAAGCCGCAGGGATTTTCGGCCCTGCTTTGGTCCGGAAGGCGGCACCATTAGGCCTACCCAACTTGCGCTGCGACATTGTTATCACCAAGAGCAAGCTTACGCCCACCGGCATGGACCAGGCAGACTTCCGCTTCGCCTTCAACAAGAACCAGCCGCTGGTGTCTGTCGGCAAAACGGCTTCAGGAGGCGAGGTCTCACGGCTTGTGCTAGCAATCAAGTCCCTCGTATGCGAACATATAAATATGCCCACATTGGTCTTTGACGAGGTGGATACCGGCGTCTCCGGCGACATAGCAACGCGCATGGGCCGTATGATGGAGCAGATATCGAGGCAGACACAGGCGATAGTCATCACGCATCTGCCGCAAGTTGCATCCCAGCCAGGACGTCACTTCCGCGCCTACAAAGAAGACGACGAGTATGCTACACAGACCAACGTACGGCAGCTGGACGAACATGGCCGTATAACAGAGATAGCCAAGATGCTTGGCGCAGACGGGGACGATGATGCAGCATACAACAATGCAGTCAGCCTGCTAAACAGCAATAAAACAATTGACGAATAGTCACATAGCGAGATGGATCAAGAAAACTACATATACGGCCTACGGGCAATCATCGAAGCTGTCGAAGCCGGGAAACAAATAGATAAGGTTTTTATAAAGAAAGACTTGCAGGGCGACCTAGCAGGCGAACTCCTTGCCGTTCTACGGCAGAACCGTATCCTCACTATGCGCGTGCCGGTAGAGCGCATCAACCGCATCACGCGCAAGAACCACCAAGGCGCCCTGGCCATACTCTCGGCCATAGAGTACACCCGGGTGGGAATACTTGTGCCAGAATTATACGAACAAGGCCGCCTGCCACTGATGATAGCTTTAGACGGCATTACCGATGTTCGCAACTTCGGAGCGATTGCCAGGACTGCCGAGTGCTGCGGAGCTGATGCCATACTGATTCCCGAACGTGGCAGTGTGTCGGTAGGGGCTGATGCTGTAAAAACGTCTGCCGGAGCGCTGTTGCGTCTGCCCGTATGCCGAGAACGCAATCTCGCGAGTGCCGTGCGTTTTTTGCGTGACAACGGATATCGTGCGGTGGCTGTTTCAGAAAAGGTTGAAACAAACTACACCGAGGCAGATTATACCGGGCCGACAGTCCTGGATATGGGCGCCGAAGACGTGGGCATTTCGGCCGAAGTTATGCGCGAGTGTGATACGATGGTGTCAATACCGATGTTTGGCCAAATCCAGTCACTGAATGTCTCTGTTGCCGCTGGCGTGATGATGTACGAAGCCGTGCGCCAGCGCCTACAGGCCGATATGGACGTCCGATAGCCGGTGCTAAAATCCGAAGACACGGAGCGAATTTGCGGCTGTGACCTTGGCAACTGTTTCTAAATCTGTGCCTATAGTGGCGGCGACACTCATTGCTGTTGCGATAATATACGCGCTTTCGTTGCGGCGCCCTCTATATGGCACCGGGGCAAGGTATGGCGAATCCGTCTCGAGTATAATCCTTTCGCGCCAAATCTCCGGGAGAATATCCACTATAGTGTTGCGCTTGAACGATACAATGCCGTTGATGCCGAAAACGGCATCATAATCACGCAATATCAGTTCGACATCGTGCACTGTTCCGGCAAAGCTGTGAAAAACTGGCTTTACATCCTTGTGGTTCTGTAGGACTTCCAGCATTTGGCCAAGCCCTTCGCGGCAATGCAGTATGGCCGGCAGCCCGCGTTGACAAGCCCATCCAAGTTGTGTGTCAAGAATTTCCATCTGTTCTCGCTCGTAGCTTCTGTCCCAGTACTGGTCTATGCCAATTTCCCCGACGGCGAGATATTCGCCCGAGGATAGCTCATGAAACACTGTGACCATGTCGTCTTTGAGCGTCTCCAGTACAATCTCGGTGGGATGAAGCCCCATTGCCATCCGGATGTTCTGAGGGAACTTGGCTGCCAGAGCCTTCATCGGCGCAATAGTCGATATATTGACATTTGGAAAAACCATGTGCGAGACACCCGAACCGATAGCTCGGCGGACGGCCTCGGCACAACCGTCTGTGCCGTTGCCGTCGTTGAAGTCTTCGAGGTAAAGATGGGTGTGCGTGTCGGTTATGTGTACACCCGGAGGAAGCGGAGTAGGTGGTGCCGCCAATTTTTTGCTCATACCTGCCTCCGGCTTAACCCATTGACTAATGCCTTGAAATACGATGCGTGTTCCTCCGGCAAAGCCATACGCTCCAATGAGTTGAGTGCGCGGCTGGCGTAGGCGTCCACAATCTGCTGGCACTTAGAGTCAAGACCAAGGCTTTCATATATAGACTTGACTGTTTCGATTTTGGTGTCATCATCCGTTTTTGCATCTAAGGCAGAGCATACGGCCTCATGGTCAAGAGACATCGCTGATATAAGCAGCCAGGTCTTTTTCCTATTGAGTATGTCGCCGCCAATTTGTTTGCCGAACAACAACGGATCGCCAAAGGTGTCAAGCAGGTCGTCGCGAAGCTGGAATGCCAGCCCGAGGTTGTCGCCGAACGAATATGCGGCGTTGCAGGCTTCTTCCGAAACACTGCCCAACATCGCCCCGGTGCGGCATGCGCAGCCAAGCAATACAGACGTTTTCAGCCGTATCATATTTATATACTCATCCACAGACACATCGTCACGAGACTCGAATTCCATGTCAAGCTGCTGCCCCTGGTAAATTTCCAACGCAGTCTTGGTGAATAGCTCGAAGACGTTTCTCCCGACTTGACCTGGTGTCCGTCCCATATAGCCGGATGCCAAAGTAAGCATAGCGTCGCCGGAAAGTATCGCGGTATTATTGTCCCAGCGGCGATGCACCGAAGGACGTCCGCGCCGCATGTCGGCATTGTCCATGATGTCGTCATGAAGTAATGTGAAATTGTGGAAAAGTTCGATGCCGATAGCAGCATCGTAAGCATTCGACACATCGGCGCCACAAGCCATTGCCATACGCAGCAACAGAGTGGGGCGTAGGCGTTTACCGCCGGATTCGAGCGTGTAATCTATCGGGTCGAATAACGCCGGGGCATCCGTAGGATACGGCAGGTGTAGCAGTCGGTCGTTAAAAACATCAAGGACTTCGTCAAAATCTTGCGAGCCGGGGCGTGTTATCCCGGTCAGCTTGTCATTCTCTGGAATTGGCATTATTTGGTGCTGTTTATTTATGTCGTTATTAAATATGTATACCGGCATTTCTAAGGGCCGAGGCAAATGTTTTTCTCTGTGTCGGACTATACAGGGCTGATATGGCTTGTATAAGCTCTCTGTCATCGTCTTTGAGATATTTTGTGACATCTTCGGGCGGTATGGCGGCAATAATCCACCGGGCTTTTTCTTCGACGTCCATGGCGTCAAAGCGTTGCGTTATAGCGGCTTTGAATGCTGAGCGCAATGCTGTGTCTCCCAAAGATATCATACAATTGTTGACGGCGTTTGACAGGATTACGTTGTGTCCAGCCATAATGCTGTCGGCCATTTCTGTGGCCTTGTGTGTCACTACCAAGGCAAAAGCCCGTATAACCATAGGCGAATCGCCGAAGCAGGCGTATGCCTCGCTTCGGTCGGGGTAATCGTATTCGGAGCGCACATAATCCGCGAATGCCCGTATTTCGGCAGACGCACCATTATGGTATAGCGCATAAGTCGAATCCGCTATTTCGCTTGCAGAACCTTTTCCGTAACGGCACGATGAAAGAAATGCCAGTAATGACATCGTGGCTACGGCCAGTATTGCGTGTATCTGTCGGGGCATGTGCTGCTTTGTTCGGTCGGTTTTAGTGAAATATGTGTAAAGATACTAACATTTATTGAATAACATTGGGAGGATAGAAGTTTTTTTGTACTTTCGCCTTGTATTTTGATACGGGTATAAGGCATAATATGCCGTATTGAATGATTTATATGACTATAAAAGCTTATATAATAATAAGATATGTAATTTGTGCATTGGCTTTCGCGATGCCAGCGTTCGCTTATGCCAAAACGCTCGGTATCGCTGGCGAAGAAAGCACGTCCATCGGAATTTATATTAAAGACCTGCGCACCGGCAAAGTTGTCGTAGACCATAATGCCGGGTGCAACTATGTGCCAGCGAGTGTCACAAAGACAGTTACGGCGGCATCAGCCATGACATTGCTGTCCGAGGACTATCGCTTTGAAACACTGGCACGATTGCGTGGCACATGCCATAACAATTCATCTGTATGGGATGGCGACCTCGAAATCATCGCATCGGGAGACCCGACACTCGACTCGGGCAATTTCCCAGGAAATGGCGGAATGGCCGATTCTATTGCGTCGTCATTAAAAGCTATGGGCGTAACCACGATAACCGGCTCTATAGGGCTGATTGATGATGATGTTCCACAGCAAGGCCCGGTAGATAGATGGGAGAAGCATGATATTGTATGCACATACGGAGCCGGGTGGTATGCTTTCAATTGGAAGGACAATATATACCGGCTAAATACTACGTCAGGAGAAACTACCCCCCATACGCCCGACCTCAGAATAGAAAAGCATAGAAGACGTGGCGGTACGGAGCTTTTACGCGACTTTAATTCGAACGTGCTAAGTGTATACACTCCATACACCAAGAAAAGCAACTATGTGTGGTCAACGATGCCCTGCCCGTGGATGGCTTTTGAACACGCGCTATGCCAAGCTTTGTCTGACAATGGAATAACCATAGGCCATGAATATGTGTGTCCGCCGGACGTTGGCGATACAGATGATATGGCAGATGTCCGTACTGTATACTCAAGGCTATCCCCGACAAGGGATTACATGCTCTCGTCTATGATGCATCGTAGCGATAACATGTATGCCGAGGGCATCCTTAGAAGTTTTGCGCCAGGAGAAAGCCGAGCCGAGGCACTGGCGGTCGAAAAAGAATTATGGAGCCGGCGTGGAATTGACCTTGGGAAAGCCTCCACATTGTTAGATGGAAGCGGACTGACACGTGCCAACAGGCTGTCTCCGCAAACTATTGCGAGTGTATTGGAGTATATGGCTCAGAACGAGGACTCGACTCGGTATATGCGGCTGTTCCCTGTGTCCGGCGTAAGCGGTACAATGCGCTCGTTTATGACAGATACCCCGTTTAAGGGTCGTTTGGCATTCAAGACGGGAAGTGTTAACGGCGTGCAATGCTATGCTGGGTATGTCATTGACGACACGCAGTCATGGCATCCGACACACATAGCCGTAATAATGGT
>X341_Western_Lowland_Gorilla__coassemble_448_pt1 | contig 15828 bp, 11 predicted proteins | sample X341_Western_Lowland_Gorilla__metabat2_low_PE_002 | metagenome-assembled genome bin X341_Western_Lowland_Gorilla | reverse complement strand
GCCTTACAGTATGACTGCAACGGAGCTCGTATGCCTAAATATCAAACGCCTGACCGGCGATACCGGACGTGAAGTATTTGGTGATTCATTCTGCCCATACAGTTATAAAATCCGCTGTATAATCAATGACAACGTCATTCCGCCCAAAGTGTCCGCAAACGCATTCCGGTTGGCGTCTTATGGCGAGGCAGACACCCCAGGGATGTATGACCGCGCGACCTTGTTTGTCCCAAAGGCGGCTATCGACGCCTACAAATCCGATCCCGAATGGGGACGCTTCGAGAAAATATTGGCCATAGAAGACGGCTTGGACGATGTGGCAGCTACCGATGCCGTTGTGGTCACCTCCGAATATTACGACCTGGCCGGGCGGCGTCTTGACGCGATGCCGACACGCGGCATTACAATCCGCGTAGACGTTTACAGCGACGGGGCGCGCCGCACCAGCAAGACGGTACGCTGACGACAACACGCCGCGTAACCTGCGCAAACACATAACCACACGATTACACACAAGCCAGCATCAAAGGCCGGCGGTGCCGAACAAAAGGCGTCGCCGGCCTTTGATGTACAAGAAACGCAATACACGCGAAAAAATTTGACGGACAAACGCTTGGCAGGTCAGGGTTTTTGTGTAACTTTGCAGTCCATTGCCCAAAATCCGGGTAGGCAGCCAACGGCCCAAACGAGCGTGGCCGGCGTATGCCGCGAGGCGGCGGCGCCACGGATGCCGTCCCGGATTAAAAACCTAAGAGCAACGACACACAACAGAACACAAAAATTCCATATAAGACCAATCATATCATGATTTTACGGTATCTCAAGGGTGCTGTCCTGGCGCTGGCACTGGCGTCGGCAGCCGTCGCCCAGGCCGCCGAGCCTTCGGGCTATTACTCCTCATGCGAAAACAAGTCCGGAGCCGCGCTGCTCTCTGCCCTCTGCCAAAAGGTGGGGCCGCATACCACAGTGAGCTACAACGGGCTGCTCACCCTCTATAAGACCTCGGACGTGTATCCCGACGGGACCATCTGGGACATGTATTCAACCAAGCACTGGAAGCCCGGCACCACCTGCGGCAACTACAGCATGGTAGGCGACTGCTACAACCGCGAGCACTCGTTCCCAAAGAGCTGGTTCGATGACGCGTCCCCCATGTATAGCGAGGCATTCCACATCTATCCCACCGACGGCAAGGTCAACGGACAGCGCTCCAACTTCCCCTACGGCGAATGTGCCAACGGCACGACGCTGGCCTCCAACGGCAGCGTCAAAGCCCTGGGCCGCCTCGGTGCCTGCACCTTCCCCGGGTACACCGGCACTGTGTTCGAGCCGGACGACCAGTACAAAGGCGACTTTGCCCGCTCGTACTTCTATATGGCCGCAGCCTATAACGACAAAATCGCCGGGTGGAATTCCAAGATGCTTGCCGGCAACAGCTACCCGGCATTCTCGTCCTGGGCCATCAACCTGCTGCTGAAATGGCACCGCGAAGACCCTGTCAGCCAAAAGGAACTTGACCGCCAGGAAGTGGTGTACGGCGCACAGCACAACCGCAACCCCTTCATCGACCACCCCGAGCTGGCCGAATACATCTGGGGCGACAAGAAAGGGCAGAAATGGTCTACCAACATCAGCGCAGACCCGGCATTCCTGCTCCCCGTAGACGGCAGCACCGTTGACTTCGGCGCCACAGCTGTCAACCTGGCACGCACCAAGGCCGTAACCGTCAAGGCCGAAGGCCTCAAAGAAGACATCAGCGTCAATGTCAGCGGCACCGGGTTCAGCGCCACCGCGTCCACCATCTCCGCCACGGCGGCCATGAGTACGGACGGCGCCAAGCTCACGCTGTCATTCACCGCCGGAGCCGCCGGGACGGCCACAGGCACGCTCGTCCTCACCTCCGGCACGGCCAAGACCACCGTCAGCCTGACAGCCAACGCCATGACCGGCCTGCCCATAGGCGACGCCACCGGCATTAGCGACCAGGGCTTCATCGCACACTGGACATACATCGGCGACGAAGACGCCGACGGCACATACACCCTCTACATACTCGACGCCGATGGCAACGCCGTGGACACATACCCGCGTGCCGTCAAAGCCGCGGACGAGCAAGCCGTATGCGACGAACTCGCGCCCGAGACCACATACACATACTACCTGGCCTCCAAGACACTGACGTCTAAAAAACTCACCGTCACCACCGCAGCGCCCATACCCTCCATCGAGTTCCTGCACGACGGCGAGCTGTCGCTGGTATCCGAGCCAGGCATACCCTCCGAGGCCGAGGAACTCCTCGTCGAGGCCGAAAACATCACCTCCGACATCGACATCGAGGTCAAGGCCCCGTTCGAGCTGTCCTCCGACAAGTCCTACTGGGCGCAGAAAATCACCATCAAGCCCGAAGAAGACCGCATATACATCCGCGTCAACAGCGCCACCGCCGGCACATTCAACAGCTCCATCGTGGCCACCGCCGGCGACTATACGACTGACGACGCCTCCGTATCGGCCAAAGTCACCGAGGCCATAGACTTCTTCGAGGACTTCGAGGCCGCAAACAACGGCACTTACGACAAAGCGTCCATCCTGGGCACCATGTGCGCATGGTCGCTCAACAACGCCGGCGTATTCAACGACAAGTCCAACGTCTACGCCGGCAGCAACTACATGCGCACCGGCAAAAACTCCACATCGTCCTTCGAGACAGCCGAAGACATCGCCGGCGGCGTGGGCGTCATCACCTTCTATGCCAAGGCATGGAGCGGCGATGCCGAGTACGTGTTCAACGTAGACTGCTCCACGGACGGCGGCAACAACTGGGAGACCGTCGGGACTGTCACCCTGCCCAAGGGCGAAGGCTACAAGCAGTACACCGTCACGGCCAACGTCAGCGGGGACGTCCGCGTACGCTTCGCGCAGACCTCGGGAGGCCGCGGCCAGTTTGACAACATCGCCATCAGCCACTACCGCGGAGGCATCGACGGCGTCGAAAGCGACTACCGCGACTGGACGGCCTACAGCCTCGGCGGCAACCTCGTCGTCAGCCTCGGCAGCGAGGCCGCAGTACAGGTGTACGGCGTGGACGGCATCACATACTTCAACGGCACGCTGAGCGCCGGCGACAACACGCTCTCCCTGTCCAAGGGCCTGTACATCGTCGTCGTAGACGACTTCAGCCGCCGCGTACTCGTCAAGTGAACACAGACACATCCCAATATTTCGACCGCACCGAGCTGCTCCTGGGCCAGACCGCCCTCGGGCGGCTCGGCCGCCTTCGCGTCATAGTCTTCGGCATCGGCGGCGTAGGCTCGTGGTGCGCCGAGGCCCTGGCACGCAGCGGCGTAGGCCACATCACCCTCGTGGACAGCGACACCGTGGCCCCCAGCAACATCAACCGCCAGCTCATCGCCACCTCCGAGACCATAGGGCGTCCCAAAGTAGACGTCGCCGCCGAGCGCCTGCGCAGCATCAACCCCGGCATAGACGTACAGGCCGTGCACGGCATATACACCGCCGACACCGCCGCCGACTTCGACCTCGGCTCCTACGACTGGGTGGTAGACGCCATCGACTCCCTCGCCGACAAGGCTCTGCTGATATGCAACGCCACCGCCTCGGCGGCGCAGCTCGTCTCAAGCATGGGCGCCGCCTGCAAGACCGACCCCGCGCAGATACGCATGGCCGAATTTTGGAAAGTCGAGGGCGACCCGCTGGCACGCGCCCTGCGCCAGCGCTTCCGCCGCAGCGGCACCTTCCCCTCGCGCAAATTCCGCTGCGCCTACTCGCCGCAACAAGTGCCCAACGTCCGCCCCACCGAGCGCGAAGCCACCGTCAACGGCGCCAAGCGCCCCAACGGCACCGTCGTCTTTGCCACCGCCGCCTTCGGCCTCGCCCTGGCCGCCCACATCGTCACCGCCACTGCCGCCGCCAGCGCCAACCCCTGACCACGTCCCAAGCCCGCACACCACCCTGCCGCACGGGGACGGCAAAGCGACAAAAGCCTTGTCCGCATAAAATCATAAGGCCAACAACCTCTCCTACGGATATTTCCTGTGCCTTGTCTTCTGTGCCTTGTCCCAGAAATTGTCAGTAGAACGATAATCCGAATAGACAGCTGCCTCCGAAAGCCTATGGCCCGTCGGCACAACGGCATGGTTGAAACCGCCACCGGCATCCGCCGTTGCGGCAAGCCATTACTGCCGCTCCAAGGCATTTGCTTTCCTGGACAAACAGCACCCTATTCCAAAAAAGCGGGCATTTGGCCGCTTTTTTTGGAATAGGAACTGGGTGGGGCTGTTACGCCCCCCGAGCTTCCGCACCGGGCGAAAGCATCAACAATCACATGTTTAATAAGTCGGGGCGCAAAAGGAAGTCAATAAGCCCGATAGTGACAATGCCGTCCTCGTTACGTTTCGGGCTGATATAGTCTTTTACGATGATGATTTTCTTGAAAGAGTCGTTTATGTTAAGCAAAGACTGTGACTCTTGGCGTTCCTTTGCGCCAGTAGGCATTGCGAAGGCAGACTGGATGTAATAGCGCTGGCTTCCCTGGTTGGCGACAAAATCCACTTCATATTGCTTGCGAACCCTGCGGCCGTCCTCATCCGTACCACGGTATTCTACAACCCCGACATCGACCTGGAACCCACGGACCCTTAGCTCGTTGTATATGACATTTTCCATGATGTGGTTCTCCTCCTGCTGTCTAAAGTCAAGAATAGCGTTGCGTATGCCTACATCCGAAAAGTAATACTTGGACAAGGTGTTTATGTATTTCTTTCCCTTGATATCATAACGGATTGCCTTCTCGGCCAAAAAAGAGTCGCAAATGTATGTCAGATAGTTATCGATAGTCTTGTAAGATAGAGACGTCTTTTTCAGGCTGTTGAATGTGTTTGCGAGTTTGTTGGGGTTGGTCGGAGACCCTATGGCAGATGCGACAACCTGCAACAGCTCCCTCAGTTCGGGTTCGCCTCTCAGCTTATATCTCTCGACAATATCATTGACGTAGACAGTCGAATACAATTCCTTGAGGTAGCCGGTTTTCTTCTCCGCCGTTTCCAACGCCAAGACATGCGGGAGCCCCCCATAGGTATAATAATCAGTCCACGCTTCGATTGGGTGCCTGTTGTCAACAGACATGAATTCGGCAAAAGAAAGCGGGTACACGTGGACTTGGTCGCCCCTGCCCCTGAACTCGGTAATAATATCTGTGGATAAAAACCGCGAGTTGCTTCCCGTCACATATACATCGGCATTTTCGATTTTGAGGTAACTATTGAGTACATCTTCAAACTCCGGCACATGCTGGACCTCGTCCAAAAGTATATAGTACATCCCCTTGTCTACCATTTTTGTGTCAATGTGGGCAAGGAGCGCGTCGGGATTCCGGAGGGCGATGTTACGCCTGTCTTCTAAATCGACCTTAATTATATGGTCTTCCGATACGCCCTGTCCTTTCAAATATTCATCGAACAGGTGGAACAGCAGGTATGACTTTCCGGAGCGCCTTAGCCCGGTAACAATCTTGATAAGCCCGTTATGCCTGCCGGCAATGAGCTGCTTTAGGTAGTAATCGCGTTTTATAACCATAGTCGATTCCAAAAAAGTGGGCATTTGGCCAGTTTTTTGGAATACAAAGTTAAGCATTATATCGCGAACACGCCCACGATTATTCCAAAAAAGCGGGCATTTGGCCGGTTTTTTGGAGTACGGGCCGGGCGGCTGTTACACGCCGGCGACTTTTTTACCGCCACGGATAAAAAAGAGCCGTGAAAAAAACATGCGTTTTTTTAGAAAAAGCGGAGAGGTGTGGCGTATGTGGAGGGAAATTCGTAACTTCGCAAGATAAAATGGTGGCTAAAGGGCGTGGCATTGCTGGCGGGACAAAAGCCGCCGGAACTGCCTGGCAAGACGCCCGGCACCATCAGATTGTGTTGCATAAAGCATATATAATAACATATAGGCATACAGGCATATAACCAAAAGTTACAGCAGATGACTACCGACAACGATATATCCAAGGCAGCAAATGCCCCCACCGAAGCCGGATACGGCACCGCGCCCGCAAAGGACAAGGCGGAAACAGCCGAGACCGAAGGAGCAGCCGAGACCGAGGTAACGGCGGAAGCAGCGCTCGGCGTGGACACGGCATCCGAGGACACGGAGAACCACGGCGAAGCGGAGAAGCATGACGGAGCGGAAGCGCCGGCAGACAAGGCCGCGCCGCAGCCCGCGACATTGCGCTACATGGCTGTCTCAGGCGCCGTGTGCGCATTGCTGGCATGGGCTTTCCTCGTGTTCAGCGAATGGGTGTCGATATCTTTCGACGTCGCAGCGATCGCGTTGTCCGCCGTGGCCTGCCGCCTGCGCCCGGGCAACATGCGCAACCTCGCCATCACGGCCCTGGTGGCCGCCGGGACGCTGGCCCTGGTATTCGCCACACTGTTCGTGCTGCTGCACATACTTGAGAACCTTTAGGCTTTAGGTGCCAGGTATTAGGTTATAGACTTTAGACTTTAGGCTTTAGGCGGCTCGTGCCGCCGCACATCTTTGGAAACATCCAACGCCCCACGCGGGGACGTTTATCACAAAACATATTCTCATAAACCCTCTAACGACAAAGAACATGCGTAAATTTTTCTTTATAGCCGCCCTCGCGGCGCTGGTGTGCACCGCCACCAACGCCCAGGCACAGACCGCCGCCGAAGTGGACGCCACCGTGGCAAAAGTTATGTCCGCCAAAGCCCCCTGCAACCAGGGTCCCGAGGCTTTCAAGACTTTCATCGCCAAGTTCTCGACAGACTCCGCCTTTATGGAGTCACGCCTCAAACTCACCGACGACCAGCGCGAGAAATATGCCTCGCTGCTCGTACCCGACAACTTTACGGCTAAACGTCCCTTTGCCAAGGACGATGACGAGTACTACCAGGCCTGGGGCGAAATCCAGTATACGCAGGTATACCTCGACTGCGGATGGGTGGACTCGTATGTGACACACACCTTCGAGTTCAAGCGCATCGGCGGCAAGTGGTACCTCGACAAGATTGTCCCCGGCGAATAAAGCACGCACGCCGCGCCTCCACCCGGAGGGAATGGCATAGACACAACGAAACACATCCTCAGACAAGCACGCCCGATGAGCGATAACGCCGACACAGCCCCACGCCCGCTGATAGGCATGACGCCTGCCCGGCTGGCCGAAGTGGCCGTGGCGGCAGGACTGCCGCGCTTTGCCGGGAAGCAAATCGCTCGATGGCTATACATGGCACGCGCCACCTCCATCGACGAGATGACCGACCTGTCCAAGCAGGGACGGCAACGCCTGGGTGAGGCCGGATACGCCGTCGGGCGCGAAGAGCCGCTGGCCGCGACGACATCGCGCGACGGGACGGTCAAATACCTGTTCCGCGGATGCGGAGGCCGCGACGTCGAGGCCGTGTACATCCCCGAAAAAGACGGGCGGGCCACCCTGTGCGTGTCCTCACAGGCCGGGTGCAAGATGCACTGCGCCTTCTGCATGACCGGACGCCAGGGATTTCACGGCGACCTGACCACGGCGCAGGTCATCAACCAGATCCTGTCGATACCGCAAAGCCGCGACCTGACCAACGTCGTCTTCATGGGCATGGGCGAGCCTACGGACAACCTCGACGCCGTACTCGGCGCCATCGAGATCCTCACGGCCCCGTGGGGGCTGGCATGGAGTCCCAAGCGCATCACAGTGTCCACCGTGGGCAACATCCCCGGGCTGCGGCGGCTGCTCGACGAGACCTCTGTACACATCGCCATAAGCGTCCACTCGGCCGACGACGCACAGCGCCAGGCGCTGATGCCGGTGCAGAAAGCCTTCCCGGTGCGCGACGTCATGGCGCTGCTGCGAGGCTACGACTTCGCCCACCAGCGCCGCCTCTCGGTGGAATACATCCTCTGGGACGGCGTCAACGACACGCCGCAGGACATACGCGCACTGGCGCGGCTGCTGCGCGGCACCGGCGCGCGCGTCAACATCAGCCCCTACCACCCCATAGGCGGCGACAGCCTGCGCCCGTCGCCACGGCACGTCCAGGAAGCCTTCCGCGACGGGCTTAACAGCCTCGGCATCACCGCCACCATACGCGCCTCGCGCGGCCAGGACATCATGGCCGCCTGCGGGATGCTTGCCGGCGCAGCCAAGAAACAGCAATCCCAACAACACGATGAAGAATAAGATACGAGTCGCCATCACCCAGGGCGACACCAACGGCATAGGCCTGGAGGTCATACTCAAGGCCATGGAAGACAACCGCATACTCGAACTCTGCACCCCCGTGATATTTGCCAACGCAAAGGCCGCCACGTATTACCGCAAGGGATTGCAGATGACGCAGATGCCCATCACGCACGCTGCCGACGCCAAACAAGTGCGCGACGGCGCCGTCAACATGGTCAACATTGGCGGCGACAACATCCCCGTAGAGCCGGGACAAAGCACCGAGGCCGCCGGACGCGCCGCCTTCGAGGCCCTCGAAGCCGCCACCGCCGCGCTGGCCTGCGGCGACGTGGACGTGCTGGTGACAGCGCCCATCAACAAGCACAGCATCCAGAGTGCCGACTTCCATTTTGCCGGGCACACCGAATACCTGGAGGATAAATTTGCCCCGGCGTCCGACACTGCCGAAGCCGCCGAGGCACAGAAAGAAGCCGCAGCTGCCGAAGCCGCGGACGCACAAGGCGAGAACGCCGCCGAGGCCGTGGCCGCCGAAAGCACCGAGGCTGCGGCTGCGCCCGAGGGCGCCGACAGCAAGGCTAAGCGCCGTGGGCGCGGACGCGAGCGCGAGCGCCAGCCCGAACGCCTCCCGGTGCCCACAAAGGCCCTGATGATACTTTTCAACGACCGTATGCGCGTGGCCCTGGCCACCACACACCTGCCTTTGGCCGAGGTGTCCAAGGCCATAACGGTCGAAAACGTCCTCGAAAAAATCGTGCTGCTGGACGCCTCGCTGCGCCGCGACTTCGCGGCATACAATCCGCGCATAGCCGTGCTGGCGCTCAACCCGCACGCCGGTGACGACGGACTGTTAGGCACCGAGGAGCGCGACATCATCGCCCCGGCCATCGCCAAGGCACGCGAAAGCCGCATCATGGCCTTCGGCCCATACGCCGCCGACGGCTTCTTCGGCTCGGGCGCATACACGCATTTCGACGCCGTGCTGGCCATGTACCACGACCAGGGCCTGGCGCCCTTCAAGGCGCTGTCCATGGACGACGGCGTCAATTTCACCGCCGGGCTGCCATACGTGCGCACCTCTCCAGACCACGGCACGGCCTACGACATCGCCGGCAAGGGCGAGGCCGACCCACAAAGCATGCTGCACGCGATATACGCGGCCATAGACATCTTCCGCGCACGCGCCAGCGACGCCGAGGCCAACCGCAACCCCCTGCGCCGCCAGTATTACGACAAAGGCTCGGACAACGTCGTCCTCGACCTCTCCAAGGACGAGTAACCGGCAGCCGACTAAGCACACACGGCACGTGCCACGGCACTGCCACACACGCCGCAACAACTTTCACCGCACACCACGACAATGAATTACGCAATTATAGCCGCAGGCGAGGGCAGCCGCCTGGTACAGGAAGGCGTCCCCGTGCCCAAGCCCCTGGTAGACATAGACGGACGGCCTATGATCCGCCGCCTCATAGACATCTTTATGGACAACGGCGCACGCCGCATCAGCGTCATCGTCAACGAGCAGATGACCGCCGTGCGCCAGTATGTCGAAAGCATCGCCCCGCAGCTGCCCGTGCCGCTGACACTCGTGGTCAAAAGCACCCCCAGCTCGATGCACAGCTTCTACGAAGTGTCGCGCACCTTCGCCACCGGCAATGACGGCGACGGCGGCAGCGACGGGCGCTTCATCCTCACCACGGTGGACACCATCTTCCGCCCCGAAGACTTCGCACGCTATGTACAGGCCTTTGCCACGGCGCCGGACGACATCGACGGATGCATGGCCGTCACCTCCTACATCGACGACGAGAAGCCCCTGTATGTGGACGTCGATGCCGCCGGGACAATCACGGCCTTCCGCGACACCCCGTGGGACGGCGTGCGCTATGTCTCGGGCGGCATATACGGCTTGCGGCCCGCCGCCGTGGACATCCTGCGCCGCTGCATCGACGAGGGCGCCAGCCGTATGCGCAACTACCAACGCGCCCTCGTTGCCGCCGGGCAGCGCCTACGGGCATTCGACATGGGCAAGATCCTCGACGTGGACCACGCCGGGGACATCGACAAGGCCCGCGCATTCCTCCGATAACAGACGGCCTGTTTCCGCCGCCGGCGGCAGACCCGTACAAACATACACACAAGACCCCCACAGACACATAGCACCATGGCCAAGAAAATCGCCGAGACCCCGTTGATGAAACAGTACATCGAGATGAAACGCAAGCATCCCGATGCGATACTGCTGTTCCGCGTCGGCGACTTCTACGAGACATTCAGCGACGATGCCCTGGTGACCTCCGAGATCCTGGGCATAACGCTGACACGGCGTGCCAACGGCGCAGCGGCATACGTCGAACTGGCCGGGTTCCCACACCACGCGCTGGACACCTACCTGCCCAAGCTGGTACGCGCCGGAAAGCGCGTGGCCATCTGCGAGCAGCTCGAAGACCCCAAGACGGCCAAGACGCTGGTCAAGCGCGGCATCACCGAGCTGGTGACCCCCGGTGTGTCGCTGAGCGACAACGTGCTCGAGGGCAAGCTCAACAACTTCCTGGCCTCCATCCACCACGGCCGCGACAAGACACTCGGCATAGCATTCCTGGACATCAGCACCGGCGAGTTCCTTGCCGCCGAGGGCAACGCCGACCTCGCGGACAAACTGATGGCGCAATTCGCCCCCAAGGAAGTGCTGGTGGAGCGCGGCCTCAAGCGCCGCCTCGACGACGAGCTGACAGGCCATTACCTGACCTTCGAGCTGGACGACTGGGTGTTTACACGCGACGCGGCCATGGAGCGCCTGCTCAAGCAGTTCGAGACCTCCTCGCTCAAAGGCTTCGGGCTGGAGCGCATGAACGCCGGGATTATCGCCGCCGGGGCCATACTCCACTACCTCGACATCACCAACCACACCCACATAGGGCACATCAACTCCATAGCACGCATCGAGGAAGACCGGTACGTGCGCCTCGACCGCTTCACGGTGCGCAACCTCGAACTGGTGGCGCCGCTGTCCGAGGAGGGAATGAGCCTGCTGGACGTCCTTGACCACACGCGCACCCCCATGGGCGCACGACTGCTGCACCAGTGGCTGCTGATGCCGCTGCGCGACCCGCGCGAAATCAACAACCGCCTGGACGTTGTCGAGTACTTTTTCCGCGACCGCAAGGCCGCCGAAGCCGCCGCCGGCTTCCTTGACCGCATAGGCGACCTGGGACGCCTCGTGGCCAAAATCGCCACGCTGCGCATCACGCCCCGCGAAGTGGTGCAGGTGCGTGCCGCCCTCGAAGCCCTCGAGCCGGTCAAGGCCCTGTGCATGGGCGCCGACCAGCCGCAATTGCAGGCCATAGGCGGACAAATCAACCCCTGCGCCGACATCGCCGCTCGCATCAAGCGCGAAGTGTGGGACAACTGCCCCAACAAACCCGGAGGCGGCGACGTCATCCGCGAAGGCGTCAACGCCACCCTGGACGAGCTGCGGCACATAGCCACCGGCGGAAAGCAGTACCTGGCACAGATACGCGACCGCGAAATCGAGGCCACGGGGATATCCTCGCTCAAAATCGGCTTCAACAACGTCTTCGGATACTACTTTGAAGTCACCAACACGCACCGGGACAAGGTGCCGCAGGAATGGATACGCAAGCAGACCCTGGTCAACGCCGAGCGGTACATCAGCCCCGAACTCAAGGAATACGAGGAAAAAATCCTCGGGGCGCAAGACCGCATAGCGTCCCTGGAGACCTCGCTGTACAACGACCTGGTGGCCGCGCTGTCGGCATACATACCGGCCATGCAGGCCGATGCCATGCTGGTGGCACGGCTGGACTGCCTGCTGTCCTTCAACGCCGTGGCCACCGCCAACCGCTATGCACGCCCCGTGGTGGACGACAGCCTCACACTTGACCTGGTACAGGCACGCCACCCCGTCATCGAAAAGCGCCTCCCGGTAGGCGTCCCATATATCGCCAACAGCGTCCACCTGGACAACGACGACGCACAAATCCTGATGATTACCGGCCCCAACATGTCCGGCAAGTCGGCACTGCTGCGCCAGACGGCCCTCAACGTGTTGATGGCGCAGATCGGCTGCTTCGTGGCCGCCGACAGCGCCCATATCGGCGTGGTGGACAAGATTTTCACCCGCGTGGGAGCCAGCGACAACATCTCGCTGGGCGAGTCCACGTTCATGGTGGAAATGAACGAGGCCGCCTCCATCATCAACAACCTGAGCCAGCGCTCGCTCATACTCTTTGACGAGCTGGGGCGCGGCACGTCCACATACGACGGCATCTCAATAGCGCGCGCCATCGTCGAGTACATACACGACACGCCGGAGGACATGCACCCCAAGACATTGTTTGCCACGCACTACCACGAACTCAACGAGCTCGAACAGTCCTATCCGCGCATCCACAACTTCCACGTGTCCGTCAAAGAAATCGACGGCAAGGTGGTGTTCCTGCGGCGCCTCGAACGCGGCGGCAGCGAGCACTCCTTCGGCATACACGTGGCCAAACTGGCCGGGATGCCCTCCGTAATCGTCAACCGTGCCAACGCCATCCTGCACCGCCTCGAGGCCAACCGCGACGCTGCCGGAACGGTGGACATGACGGGGGCGGACGCCCCGAAGCCGCTCCAGGACGGGGGCATGCAGCTGAGCTTCTTCCAGCTCGACGACCCCGTGCTAAGCCAGATACGCGACGAAATCATCGGCCTCGACATCAACAACCTGTCGCCCTTGGAGGCACTCAACAAGCTCAATGACATCCGCGCCATCATCACCGGCAAAGCCTGAGCCGCGCACCCTCCCGGAGGCTTTCGTGCAGATGCTCCTGCAAAGGCCGCAAGGCGCGGCGCTGGCCGAGGCGCTGGCCGCAAGCACGCCCGAAGTGTCCGTACGCCTTGCCGCAAGGCGCGGCATCGCCGTGCCGGGACACGCCGACACGGCACCGTGGAACCCGCGCCTGCTGTACCTTGCCGACCGTCCGCGCTTCACCTTCGACCCAGCCCTGCACCAAGGGCTGTACTACGTCCAGGACGCGTCAAGCGCGGCCCTGCCCACGGTGCTGCGACACGCCCTGGCACAGGCCGGCATAGACCCGGACGACGAATTGCGCGTCCTTGACGCCTGTGCCGCCCCCGGAGGCAAGACCACGGCCATAGCCGACGCGCTGGGATGCGCAACGACGGTAGTGGTGGCCAACGAATACGACCGCACACGCGCCGGGGCGCTGGTGGAAAACCTGCAACGCTGGGGCGACCCCCGCGTCATGGCCACATGCGCGGACGCGGCGGCCTTCGGCAGCCTGCACGAGGCTTTCGACGCCGTCTGCGCCGACGTCCCCTGCTCGGGCGAGGGCATGATGCGCAAGGACGAAGACGCCGTAGCCCAGTGGTCGCCGTCGCTGATGCGCGACTGCGCCGCCACACAGCGCCGCATCATCCGCGGCCTGTGGGACGCGCTACGCCCTGGCGGCGTGCTGGTATATAGCACATGCACCTTCAACGCCTCCGAGGACGAGGACAACGTCCGCTACATCATCGAGGAACTTGGCGCGACGCCCCTGGCCACCGGGCTGGAAGACATGCCAGGCGTCTGTCCGGGGTACTTCGCCGACGGCCAGGAGCCGTTTCCGTGCGCACATTTCTATCCGGGAATTGTCCGTGGCGAGGGGTTCTTCGTGGCCGCCCTGCGCAAGGACGGCGAGGGACGGCTCACGCCGCTGCATAGCACACCGAAGCGCGAGAAAGCGGCCAGGCGCAACGCCCCAGCCAAGACGCAGCCCGTTCCGGAATATGTGCGCCGCTGGGTCTGCGGCGACATGGTATGGGACACCGACGCACGCGGCGCCATCACCGCCACGCCGCCGACAGTGGCGGCCATGGCCAGGCTCGTTTCAGGCGCCGGCATACGCGTCATCCTCTCCGGGATAGAAGTCGGCACGGCCAAGGGGCGCGACACCATCCCGGCACACGCGCTGGCCACAAGCCAGGCCGTTGACCCCGGAGCCTTTGCGTGCGTCCCCTTGGACTGGCAGCAAGCCATATCCTACCTGCAGCGCAACGCCCCGGTTCTACCGTCCCACGCGCCGCGCGGCATCGTCCTGCTCACCTACAACGGACACCCCTTAGGCTTTGCCAAGAACCTCGGCAACCGCGCCAACACCCTCCTCCCGGCCAACCGCCGCATCATCTCGCCGCACATTCCCGACACCCCCGTCGCCATCGTCTGACAACGTGGGACGTCACGCACAATCCACTTTTATATCTCACATTGCCAGCAAGATACGGCCTCCGTCCTTGATAAAGACATTCGGATTGCGGCACACAGCGGCATAAACCTGCCTGTCCGTGACGAGGTTGCCGTCTACGCGGATATGTAGCCGTTCACGATTGATTGCCTCGGCTATCTGCGTAGTAGTCATACCGCGTCCGGCAGTCGCCAGGACATAGACCATGGCGTCTTCAAGCCTCATTTTTAGTCTCATAACTCCGCCGGATTATACATAAAACACTTTCCGTCGTCATAGACATAGCGATAGTCACAGTCCAGATAGAAGTCCGCCCCCAGGAAAAGGGAGTCTTCGCCTTCTAATCGGAGTTCATTTCCTTTCAAATAATCGGCATTGCCTATATGGAGGGCGTATGTTTTCATCCCTCCTTTCCGTGCCAAATCAACGAGTTGGAGATTCTTATTATAGATGAAGCTCCATTCAAAGTCAGAAATCACCAACATATCGGCACTCTTGAAGTCGGCAGCGAACTTCTTATATCGCGGAGCTTGTGGCAATTGTTTGAAAACAAAGCGAAAGAGCCGGTTTTCATCATTCCCCCCATAATAAGACTTTGAAAGGAAAGACAGGAAACCTTCTTTCTGCCGCTGGAGGTCATGGAGCATAAAGAATGAAACAATGTCCGAATAATTAATCACGCATAACGGCCTTTTCTCGCTTTGGGCAATTATCGCAATAGCCAGCGCGAGCTTCTTTGCCGCAGCTTCCGGCGCTCCGGCCATCGAGCTGCTTGTGTCAATGCACATATATATCGGGCCGCCACAGTCTTCGCCTCTTTCGATTGAGGTAGATGCCGAAGAAAAGATCTGGAGGTCTCTTTGGACGAACTTCTTGAGGAACAATTTCTCGGAAACAGGAGATGACAACAAGGCAAGTTCCGAGGGCAAAAGGCTGTTCAGGTCATTGCCGGTGGTTATACCGTTTATATCGCTTTTTGAAGCGCACTGGAATTTGCCCTTCTTTTGGCTGAAAGCCGGGCCGGTACCACCAGCCCTCCCGATTTTTCTTGCCAATTCCACCAGTCCGGGGTCGATATTCTTGAGGTATTCTGCCTCGCACTCATGGACATCAGCCTCCGCTCTACGGGTGTTAGCAGATGTGCTTCTGAGGTAGTCTCTCATTTCCTTTGGTAGGCTATGTCCGGCGTTGGAGGACCGCCTGGAGTCTGTTTCGTCTTTTACGTCAGGGCCGAAAGAGAATTCTTTCGTAATGTCGCTGGAGCCGTCACCCCTATCCATAATCGCACTGGGCACATCTTCACCCGTCACATTGGGCGACTTCCCGATTCCCAGTTGCCTCTCTATCTCTCTTTGTTGTTCC
>X341_Western_Lowland_Gorilla__coassemble_447_pt1 | contig 16540 bp, 10 predicted proteins | sample X341_Western_Lowland_Gorilla__metabat2_low_PE_002 | metagenome-assembled genome bin X341_Western_Lowland_Gorilla | reverse complement strand
GGGAAGTTTTTCAGCAGCGAGTTGATGCCCTGGGGGCTGAAGAACACCAGCATGTCGTAGTCGAATTTGTCGCTTTCGGGGAACTCGTTGGGCACGGTGCGGTACATCACGGCGCGTTCGTAGTGTATCTTGGCGTTGTCCAGCATCTTGGCATCGTCGCCGTTGCTGACGTCTGAGACGGCGAGGATGTAGCGCTCGTTTTTGTGCTTGGTTATGAATGGCATCAGGTCGGCCAGCTTGCCTGTCTTGGCGGAGAAAATCTTGCGCTTGCGGAAGACGATGTATTTCTGCAGGTACAGGGCGATGGTTTCCGTGGTGCAGAAGTACTTCATGGTGTCGGGCATGACCAGACGCATTTCTTCGCATAGGCGGAAGAAGTGGTCTACGGCGGTCTTTGCGGTGAAAATTATGGCTGTGAAGTCGGGGATGCTGACTTTTTGCTGGCGAAATTCGCGGGCCGAAAGTCCTTCGACCTTTATGAAGGGGTGGAAAACCATTTCTACGCCGAATTTTTCGGCGATGTCATAGTATGGCGACTTCTCGGATGCAGGTTTCGGTTGCGAGATGAGTATCTTTTTGATTTTCACTTGCCTAAATGGTTGTTTCGTTGTTAGTTATGCATCTACGCCGAAGATGTTTAGAGCGCAAGAATATAAGATAAACATGGGCGTAATTTCGAGTGTGCAAAGGTACAAAATAAAATAAAGCGGCGAGGAAATATTTGTGTAAAAAATACTAAAACCTTTGATAAAAAACGCGATACGTGCGGCGGCGTACATGGCTGCGGCGATGGCGAGCGCCACCGGCGCGGCGGGCGGGTCGAAGACGGCGAGGGTCACTGGTATGGCGAGCGCGAGGGCCAGCGGGACTTGTGTAGCGTTGTATGCGCGGAGCCATGCTGCCCGCTTGTGCGCGTCGCCGAAGGTGTATCCTGTGACGTTGTATGCCCCGAGCATGAAGATGAAGTAGCCCGCCACGGCGAGTGTCAGCAGCAGGGTGGCCTTTGTCCCGGGGGCTGCCGCCGCCGGCGCCATCGGTTCGAGTACCTTGGCCAGGAGTATGGTGCAGCATATCACCAGCAGGGCGTATATTCCGGCGAGGCACCATCGGTCGGCGCTGTCGCGCTCGTCGTAGCGGCGTCCGGGACGCACTCCGGGTCGCAGGTCGTGGACTGCGGAGGAGAGCAGGCGTGTGCCGCGCCGCAGGCTGACGATGGCGATGATGACGCCTATGCCGAGGAGGGCGGGCATGTCGGAGGTGGCGCCAGGCGGCAGTGGGCGCGGGTCGAGGCCGGTGGTCCATGCCGGTGGAGGGGGCGGCGCGGCGGTGGAGGGACTCTCTGCGCTGGCGGCTTCGGGGACGCGGCATATCGCGAGGCTGTCGGCGGCGAAGGGGGCGGCGGCGTCCGCCTGGCGTGCCAGGATGCTGTCGCCGGGGTCCGGCCCTATGGCCGGGGCGTGCCTGGACGGCGTCGCGGCCATAAGGCTGTGCGGTGTCTGCGGTGCCTGTTGTATGGTGTCTGTCGTGGCCGGCATGTTGTCTTGGCGTGTGTGTTTGTCCCGGGGCTTTGGTTGTGCTGGGTGTCAGAATGGCACTGCGCCGAGCGCTATGTCTGCCGCTTCGGCGGCGGTGGCGGCCACCCGGAACAGTTTGTTGTCGCTGTATGTGTTCAGAAATCCCTGGCGCCCGGCGTGTTCCATCATTGCCAGCAGGTTGTCGTAATATCCGTCTGTGTTGAGTATTATGACGGGCTTGGTGTATAGGGAGAGCTTGCGCCAGGTGATGATTTCGAGGAGTTCCTCGAAGGTCCCCACGCCTCCGGGGAGCGCTATGGCTGCGTCGCTGAGCGCGGCCATGGTTTCTTTGCGTGTGTGCATTCCGTCGGTGACGATGAGGCGGCTAAGGGCCGGGTGCTGCCATTGGCGTTCTTCCATGAAGCGCGGTATGACGCCTATGGCGGTGCCGCCGGCGGCTATGGCGGCGTCGTTGAGGGCGCCCATGAGGCCGCGCCGTCCGCCGCCGTTGATGACTGCGGCGCCGCGCCGTGCCAGGGTGTCGCCGAGCTGCCGTGCGGCCTCGAAGTAGGCCTGCGGGATGTGCTTGGAGGAGGCGGCGTAGACGGTCACTGCCGGGTGTGGGATGCTGTCGTAGGGGGCAGCGGTCATCAGTATTGTTCGTTTTCGTTGGGGAAGTCGCCGGACTTGACGTCTTCGATGTAGCGGCCTATGGCGTCGTTGATGACGGTGGCCAGGTCGGCGTAGCGGCGCAGGAATTTGGGCGAGAAGTCCTGGTTGATGCCCAGCATGTCGTGCATCACCAGCACTTGCCCGTCGACGCCGCCTCCGGCGCCTATGCCGATGACGGGGATTGTGAGCTTGGAGGCCACTTCGGCGGCGAGGGCCGCGGGGATTTTTTCGAGGACGATGGCGAAGCACCCGATTTCCTGGAGCATGAGCGCGTCGGCCACGAGTTTCTCGGCCTCGGCTTTTTCGCGGGCGCGGACGGCGTAGGTGCCGAATTTGTTGATGGACTGCGGGGTGAGGCCCAGGTGTCCCATCACGGGGATTCCGGCGCAGAGTATGCGCTCGATGCTTTCGCGGACTTCGGCGCCGCCTTCGATTTTGACTGCCTCGGCGTGGCTTTCCTTCATGATGCGTATGGCGTTGGCGAGGGCTTCCTTGCTATTGCCCTGGTAGCTGCCGAAGGGCATGTCGCATACGACGAGGGCGCGTTTGGCGGCTTTGATGACGCTCTTGGCGTGGTAGATCATCTGGTCCAGGGTGATGGGCAGGGTGGTCATGTTGCCGGCCATGACGTTGGAGGCGGAGTCGCCCACGAGGATGACGTCGATGCCGGCGCCGTCTACGAGCAGCGCCATCGAGTAGTCGTATGCGGTGAGCATGCTTATTTTTTCGCCGCGGGCCTTCATCTCGGTCAGGCGTGCGGTGGTGACTTTGCGTTTGTTGTCTACTGTGTTGGTTGACATGATTTTGGAATGTGTGTAAATACTTCGTGGGAACGGCTGCGGCGGTTGTGGCGGCTTTTCGCGCCTGTGTGCCGCCGTCCGTCCCCGGCAAATTGTCCGCAAAGTTACAAAACTTCGCGGACATAGCCGCATCATTGGCTTCGTCGCAGTCGCCGGCGGCCTGTGCGCGGGTCTGCGGGCGCGATGGTGCCGTCCTCGGTGAGGACGCGCACTGCCTCGGCTATGGCGTGGCGCGTCTTTGCGTCTTGGCCGTCATATAGTTCGGCATCGGTGGCGCCTTGTGGGCGCGAGCATCCGCGCATGACCCTGTCGCGTGCCTTCCTGGCGGGGTCGGCGGCTGCGTGTGCGCGGCATACGTCGCAGGTGCCGCAGCCGCCTTGGGGCGTCTCGCCGAAGTATTCGAGCATGCGGCTGGCGCGGCAGCGGCTGTCGTCGAAGACGAAGTCGCGCATGGCGCCCAGGCGTGCGGCCATGGTGTCGCGGCGCCCTTCGTAGACGTCGCGTGAGATGGCGACGTGCTTGGGCAGGTCGCGCGACGTGGGGTAGTAGATGTAGGGGATGAGGCTGCGCGGCACGTAGCTGAGCACTCCCAGTCGCGACAGCTCGAGCAGGGCGCGGTAGGTGGCCTCGGCGTCCAGCCCGGTGTCGTGCGACAGCACGCCCTCGTCGAAGTACACGTAGTCGGCGAAGCTGCCGGTGTATCCGCGCAGGAAGGCGGTGAGTGTGCGCTCGGCGTTGTCGCTCATGTCCATGCCGTAGAGCGAGTCGCGTGTGGTGGTCATCATGGCGCGGGCCTTGGCAAAGTCGGGGTCGTGGTATTCGATGGCCCCGGCCAGCGTGAGTATGGACAGGGCGGACTTGGCCGGGACGGGCTGTAGCGAGTATGTCTCGCAGAATTTGTCGAAGTCGAAGGGGTATACGCGGCCGTATCCTCCGCCGACGGGGATGTCGAGGAAGTTGCCGGCCAGTTCGTAGACGCGCAGGATGTACTCGCGTGGGGGGAATGCCTCGCTGAGGCGGCGTGTGAGCGTGCCTTTGTCGGCGTTCTTGGCGATGACCACGGCGTAGGCCGGCAGGCCGTCGCGTCCGGCACGCCCGGCTTCCTGGTAGTATTCTTCGAGGGAGGAGGGCAGGTCGTAGTGTATGACGGTGCGGACGTCGGCTTTGTCGATGCCCATGCCGAAGGCGTTGGTGGCGACGATGACGCGTGTCTTGGAGGCTTTCCACAGTTCCTGCTTGCGGGCTTTTTCGTCGGCGTCCATTCCGGCGTGGTATGCCTCGGCGCTGATGCCGCGCTCGCGCAGCAGCCCGGCGAGCTGGACGGTGCGGCGGCGGCTGCGCACGTACACGATGGCGGTGCCGGAGGTGTGGTCGAGGATGTCGAGGAGCTTGGCGTCCTTGTCTTCGACGTGCCGCACGACGAAGCTGATGTTGGGGCGCGCGAAGCTGAGGGTGTACTCGGCGGCGTCCGCGCCGAAGCGCAGGCGGAGCATGATGTCGCGGCGCACCTGCGGGGTGGCCGAGGCTGTCAGCGCCAGCACCGGCACGCCGGGGACGATGTCACGCATCTCGGCAATCTTGAGGTAGGATGGGCGGAAGTCGTAGCCCCACTGGGATATGCAGTGTGCCTCGTCGACGACGATGAGGCTCACGCCGAAGGTGCGCAGGTGCTGGCGGAATGTCTCGGTGCCGAGGCGTTCGGGCGAGACGTATAGCAGGCGCAGGTGTCCGAGGCGTGCTCGGTCGAGCACGAGGCGTGCCTCGCGGGGCGCCTGTCCGGAGTAGAGGGCGCCGGCGCGTATGTCGCGGTCTTTGAGGGCGTCCACCTGGTCTTTCATGAGCGAGATCAGGGGCGTCACCACCACGGTGAGGCCTTCGAGCATCAGTGCCGGCACCTGGAATGTCAGGGACTTGCCGCCGCCGGTGGGCATCAGGCCCAGGGTGTCGCGGCCCTGCATCACCGAGGTGATGATGTCGAGCTGGCAGGGGCGGAAGCTGTCATAGCCCCAGTAGCGGCGCAGTATGTCGTGCGCCTGTGCGGATATCTCGGCTGCGGAGGTTTCGGCTGCCATGGCGCTATGGTTTTTGGCTGTGGCGGAGGTGTGGCTGCGTGTTTCGGCGGCTCAGTGTTCTTGCGGCAGGCGTATCTGCTTGACCTGTAGCTGGACGGTGGAGGCGGCGTTGCGGTGCTTGTTTTCTTCGATGGTGTAGCAGATGTCGAAGGGCCGTCCGGCGTGTATGTGGTCGAAGTATTGCGCCATGTTGAAGGCGATGCCGTTGAAGACTTTGCCGGAGGTGTCGTCCACGATTTCGAGCTTGATGTGCTCGTCGTTGCGCCCGACGATGCGGCTTGTGCCGAAGTCTTTGACGTTGCGGGTGCAGAACACGGGCTTCTGGTTGCCGGGGCCGAAGGGGGCGAACATGCGCAGCATCGAGACAAATTCGGGGGTGATGCGCGTGAACGGCAGGATGGCGTCGATGTCCAGCTGCGGTGTCAGCTGCGAGGGCAGGATGTTGGCGGCGACGTATTCCTCGAAGCGGCGTGTGAACTCGGGGATGTTTTCCTCGCGCAGGGACAGGCCGACGGCGTATGTGTGCCCGCCGAAGTTTTCGAGCAGGTCGCGTGATGCTTCCACGGCCTTGTAGACGTCGAAGCCCTGGACGCTGCGGCTGCTGCCGGTGGCGATGCCTCCGGTGGTGCCGCGCGTGAGTACCACCGAGGGCTTGTAGTACAGCTCGGTGAGGCGCGAGGCCACGATGCCGATGATGCCTTTGTGCCATCCGGGGTTGTAGATGACTATGGACTTGTGGGCGGAGACGTCGTCGCCGCGCTCGCTGAGGATGGCGTTGGCCTCGTCGGTGATGCGCTTGTCCAGTTCTTTGCGGTCTTTGTTGTACTGGTCGATGGCGGCGGCGCGTTCGTTGGCGTCCTTGGTGTCTCGTGCCACGAGCAGTTCGACGGCTTCGCGGCCGGACTGCATGCGCCCGGAGGCGTTGATGCGCGGCCCGATTTTGAAGATTACGTCGCTGATGGTGATTTCCCTGCCGGGTAGGCCGCAGATGCGGATGATGCCGCGCAGGCCCATGTTGGGGTTGCTGTTGAGGCGCTTGAGGCCGTGGTATGCCATCACGCGGTTTTCGTCCACCATGGGCACGATGTCGGCGGCTATGGACACGGCCACGAGGTCGAGCATCCCTTCAAGCTCGCCGGTGCCTATGCCGTTGCTTATCGAGAACGCCTGCATGAGCTTGTAGCCCACGCCGCATCCGGACAGGTGGCTGCACGGGTATGTGGAGCCTTCGAGCTTGGGGTTGAGGATGGCCGCCGCGTCGGGCAGCTGCTCGTCGGGGACGTGGTGGTCGCAGATGATGAAGTCTATGCCCAGGGTTTTGGCGTAGGCAATCTCGGCGTTGGCCTTGATGCCGCAGTCGAGGATGATGATGAGTTTGACGCCGGCGGCGGCAGCCTCGTCTATGGCGTGGATGCTTATGCCGTAGCCTTCGTCGTAGCGTGTCGGAATGTCGTAGTCGATTTCCGAGTAAAAGTTTTGGAGGTACCGGTAGACCAGCGCCACGGCGGTGGTGCCGTCGACGTCGTAGTCTCCGTATACCAAGATACGTTCTTTAGCCCCCATGGCCCGGTTGAGGCGGTCCACAGCTTTGTCCATATCGGGCATCAGGAACGGGTCGTGCAGGTCTCTGAGCGACGGGTGGAAGAATTTCTCAGCCTCGTCGATAGACCGTATGCCCCGTTGTACCAAGAGTTCGCTTATGGGCGAGACCTTGGCGTACCGGCGTGCCAGCTCGGACTCCAGTTTTTGTTTTTCTGCGGATAGGGGTAGATAGTTCCATCTACTTGTCATTTATGTTGTTTTTTATTTTTATCGGGTCTCGCGGGCCTGCCGTGGCGGGCCGCTGGCGCGTGGGGCGCAATGGCCGGGCATCCGGGGATGCCGTGCGCCGTGGACGGCTAACGTGCGGAGCGTGTGCCTGTTAGCCTTGGGTGTTGCTGTCGTGTGGGGGAGAGCGTGCCTCGTCAGGCACTACTACGGCAATTTCATCGCAAAGATAGCCATAATTTCCGTTTTTGGCGGTATGCGGCGCCATGTTTTTTCGCCAGAAAATGTGCGGCGGCGCTTAGGCGCTGTCATACAAAGCGGTATGGAGCGATGGAAGTCATTCAGGGACACCTATAATAGCCATAATAGCTGTAATAGCTGTAATGGGAGTCATGGGAATAATGGGAGCAATAGGAATAATAGGAACAATAAGAGCTATGGGAACCATGGGAGCAACGCATTGTTCCCATGGTTCCCATAGCTCTTATTGTTCTCATAATTCCCGGCTTTGGCCGGGCTGTGCGATGTCTTTACTTGACGTAGACCTTGGTGGCGGTGCCGCCGAGGACGCGGATGTAGATGCCGTTGGCGGGGTTGGCCACGGGCAGGCCCTGGAGGTTGAAGTAGCGTGCCTGGCCTTCGCTGTCGGCGCTGATGTCGTCCACGCCGGTGGTGTTCATGCCGGAGATAAGCAGGCGTCCGTTGGTGTGGCTGCCGGGCGTGTATTCGACGGTGAGGTCTGCGTGGTCGATGCGGGCCACATGGCCTATGTTGCTATTGGGGTGCGTGCTGAAGACGTAGTGGCTTTCCTGTGCCGGGTCGTACACGAGGGTGAACTCGGTGCGCCCGTTCTTGCCCACGTATGCGTATACGTCTTTGTCGTTATTGTCCTTGACGCCGGTGGAGGGCTCGCCCTTGATGCCGGTGACGGCGAGGTCGATGCTGTTGCCCACGTACCCGGTGGACGTCTCGGGGTCGATGCACTCGTCCACGCTGGCGCCGAAGTATGTGCCGCCGTGGTTGGCCTTGCCGTCGCGGATGTAGAACGTGCCTTGCAGGTCGTTGACGGAGAGCGTGTAGCGTCCGTCGCCTTCGTAGGTGAAGGGCATGGCGACTTCGGCGCCGTCAATCTCGTTGGACTTCATGACGAGGTACAGGTCTTCGTATGGCTTGCCGATGGTGTACTCGCCCTCGCAGAAGAAGTCGATGGGGCGGCGCTGTGTGTCTGCAATTATGCTGTATCCGGCAAAGATGCGCGCCTGGGAGTTGTATACAAATTCGCGGTTGGTGCCGTTGAATGACACGTATGCGTTGCCGTCAGACAGGTCTATCTTTGCCGGGATTGTTGTACTCTTGTCGGTGGTGTAGGCAAGTCCGTTTTCGTAATCCTTTTTGCTGTTGTTGTACTTGGGCATGATGTATTTCCCTGTGTCGGCGAGTTTGAGGTACCATCCGTCGGTGGCATTGCCTTCGAGGATGACGTGCTGTGCCTTGCTTTCATCGTTGATAGAGATTGCGATTACGCCGTTGGTGTTGTCGCAAGTGATTTCGGTGGATTCGAGACCGCCGTTGGAGTATACCTCGGGTGTCATCAGTTTGAGGGTGTCGGCGGCGCTAGCGTAGGCCACGATTGTTTCGAGGCCGTCGGTGAGCTGTGAGGCGTCTTGGATGCGGATCCAGCCTTTGGCGGTGGAGGTCTCGCTGGAGAAGACGTAGGTGGCGGCGTTGATGACGGCGCCGGCATCGTTGGCGGCGTAGGCGTTGATGGTCACAACGTTGCCGTTGGCGGGCTTGGCGACGTCTATGCCTTGTGCGTCGTCGTATGCGATGTGGTTGTCGCCCTGGGCGGTGAAGCCGCCGATGGTGTAGTACAGTGTCGGGGCGGGGTATGCCTCGGCGTCTGCGGCGAGCTTGACGTTGAAGGCCTGGTCTTCGGCGTAGGTGCCTTCGGCCTGGCTGAAGGTTATGGCCGTGGGTGCCACGTGGTCTTTGTCGTTATAGACGATGGATACCGGCTCGGCGGCAACTTGTCCGGCGGCATTGACGGCTATGGCGTTGATGGTCACTGTCTGCGGCACGCTGCGTGCTATGGTGAAGCCCTTTGCCGGGTTGTAGACCTCGGTCTTGGCGTCTCCGGGGACGGGGGTGCTGCCGTCGCGTGTGTAGTAGATGGTGGGGACGGGGAAGGCGTTCTCGTCGGCGGCAATCTTGATGGTGACTGTCTGCCCGATGACGACGTCGGTCTTGTTGGCTGTGATAACCAGCGAGGTGGGTGCCACGGCCTTGGCCATGGCGAAGGTCATGGACGCGAGTGTGGCGGAGGAAGCCTCGCTGGCGGTGTTGAGCGTCAGCGTCGAGGCGCCTTCGGGGATTTCGAGGAAGGCTTTGGGCGCGAGGTCTGTGCCGTTGATTGCCGCGGAGTTTCCACCGGAGGGCGCGGCGTAGCTTGCGCGTACAAAGACGTAGCCTTCGGGGGCGTTGATGGCGACGGGGGCTTTGGCGGCCTCATAGATGGTCAGGTTGGTGGCCGTCCCTGCGCCGGAGATGTTGGTGTGCTGGTATGTGTCGTCTGCCACTTCGCCGACGGATGTCGCGAAGGTGTATGTGGCGCCGTCCACGGGTTCGGAAATCCAGTCGGCCTGGGTGTTGGAGGCGTAGGCCAGGGTTTCCTGCTTCCTGAAAATCACGGTGGCGTAGGTGTAGGGCGAAGTCACGGTGACGTTGAAGGTCGCGGTGGCGGCATTGTACTTGCCGGTCTTGGCGGTGGCCACGGTGACGGTTGTCGAGCCTAAGCCCACGGGGGTGATTACGCCGTCCTCGACGGTCACGATGCTGGCGTCTGCCGCAGACCATGTGGCGGCGCCGTCGCTTGCGCTCTCGGCCTTGAATGTCTTGGCTCCGTCCTCGAAGACGATGGAGGCGCCTTCGGCGGCCACGGCGTTGCCGGCGGCGTCCTTGACAGTGATGGCCGCGTCGTTGCGTGTGAATGTGACGGTGGCGCTGCCAGTGGCTTCGCCGGAGTCGTTATGGGCCAGCGCGTTGACGGTGATGACCTTGCTTTCCTCGTCATCGGCGAGGGCTTCGCATGTCACGCTGGCACTTTCGGCGTACTTGGTGCTTTCGGTCGTGGGCGCGGTGCCGTCCGTGGTGTAGTAGATGTCGGGGGCGGGTGTGCCGTCGGCGGTGATGGTTACGCTGACCGTTTCGCCGACCTTAGCCTCGGCCTTGGAGGGCGTAACGTTCACCGTCGTCGGTGCTTCCGGCACGACAGGCGCGTCAGGCACCAGCACAAAGGTCATTGCGGATGCCTCAGTGTAATTGTCGCTGATTTTCTTGGATTCTATTTTTAATGTCTTTACAGGAGTCTCATATGTGTAAAATTCATTAGAAGCAAGCTGATTGTTGTCTATGAGTATTGCACTTTTCGTATATGTGGCAGACGCCTGAGAGATTGTGTAGCCTTCGGGCGCGTTTATGGTGATAACGTTCCCATTCGAATTGTAAATGCGTAGATTGCCGCTGCTAACTTTTGTCGGATAAGTTGTTTTACCCGCAGCTACTGTTGCTATTGTGTTGAATGTTATGCTTGGATAATTTTCTGCAACCCAAACGACCTCCTTGCCATTTCCATAGGAGATGGTTGTTTGATTCTTGAAGATGACGGTTGCGGTGATGTTGCCGCCGGGTATGGGGGTGTCGGCCTTGATGGTGTAGGAGGCGGATGCGGCTGCGCTGCGTCCGCCCTCGTTGATGCCGACGACTTCAAAGTCGATGGCTTCGGTTATGGTGGTGGTGTAGGTGTCGCCTGTGACGGTGTTTGTCGTCCAGTCGGTGGCATCGGCTGTCTTGGTCTTGACTTCAAGCGAGGTTGCACCCGTGGAGGTGATGGTTACTTCCGTGTCTTTGGCAACTTCGCCGGCAGCAACGCTGAATGTCGGGGTGGCCGGTGCTTCGACCGGGGTCTCGACTACGGTGTAGGATGCTTCGGCGGCTTCGCTGTCACCGATGCTGTTGGTGCCTACGACATTGTATGTGATGTCTTCGGTGATGGTGGTGGTGTATGTGTCGCCTGTGACAGTGTCCGATGTCCAGTCGGTGGCGTCAGCCGTCTTGGACTTGACGGTGAGCGATGTCGCGCCCTTGGAAGTAATTGTGAGCGTCGTTCCTTTGGCGACTTCGCCTGCGGCGACGCTGAATGTCGGCGTCTCTGGCACCGTCTCCACTGCGCTGCCCTCGTCGTAGGTGATAACCATCTTTGTCGCATAGGCTGTTCCACCAATTACTGTCTTCAAATCAATTCTGAAATATGAATTTGTCGTAATTGAAGGTGTGAAGGTGAGAATATCATTTGATAATACCGCACCATCTGTCCCTGTACCGGTGTTTGTCAGCTGCGTGTCTGATGTCGTAATGATGAAGTTGCCTGCAGTTGAGGTCGTTAGTTTATCGTGGTCAGATGTAAGATGGATTTCAACCTTTTGAATGTTCGCTAATGGAGTCTTGTTGTAAATGCCGAATGATTTGTTTGCCTTTGCTATGCCAATCTGCTTGTTTGATTTGAGCATTCCTTTCGCCATCAGCGTGACCTCGCTGTTTGGAATTTCAAAGAATGTGTTACTCAATGAAGATGGGGCATTTGCCATTTCGTCGCTGGTGAAGTTGATTTCTATCGTCTTTGCCGGGGCGGTGAAGGCTGTGAGCAGGGCAAGGACGAAGGATAGAAGTAGGGTTTTTCTCATAACTGAAGTTATAGTGTTTAGAGATGTATGTTCGTTTTCGGGTAAGTCGGTGTGTTCCGGGGGACAAATGACGCGCAGGTGGCAAGTCCGGCGGCTTTTCGGCGGCAAAATTACAAAAAATAGTGAAAAACAGGTGATAAGTGCTATTAAAAAATCGTTGTGTTTACGGATTGGCTGGAAAATGGTATCTTTGCCGGGCAAATCCTGCGGTGTTTTGGGGGCTTAGGAGAGGACAATTAGGGACTTTAGGGACTCTAAAGTCGTTAAGGTCTTTAAAGTCCTTAAGGTCTCTAAGGACACTAATGAGCCTAAGGCCTCAAAGAGGGCAGCGGTAGCGGGCGCAGAGGTGCGATGCAGCACTCGCGCAGACCGCCCTGTCCTCATACGCACTCACGCAGACGCCTCCCCTCACGCATAGATTCACTCACACAGACACACACGATACAGACACACAGATATGACAATGCAGCCTTTGACCGAAGTGATGGAGTGCCGGCACAGCCTTGACGTGCAGGTGCGCTTCAATGACTATGATATGTTCCGCCATCTCAACAATGGCGCCTATATGCAGTACCTTGACCTGGGCAAGACGGAGTATTTCGGTAGCCTGCTGGGCGGGGTGCTGACGCCGGAGCGCCTGAGCGTGGTCATCGCCGGGGTCACATGCAATTTCGTGGAGCCGTCGCTGCCGGGGCAGCGTGTGCGCGTGCTTACGCGTGCGGTGCACCTGGGCACGGCGTCGCTGCTGCTGGCGCAGCAGGTCATCGACCCGGACACGCGGCGGCTGAAGTGCTCGGCCATAGTGGCCATGGTGGGTTATGACGTGGACACGAAGGCGAGCAAGCCCATCTCTGACGAGCTGCGGCGTGCCGTCATCGAGTGCGACGCGCCCGACACCGCCGTATAGTTGGCTTGCGTATTTTGGTGCCTTACGTCCAGTAGATGAGGTTGGAGGTGTCGCCGGTGGTGACTTTGAGCGTCACCTGCGCCCCTTCGACCACGGGGACGTTGTGGCGGACGTGCCCTATGGGGACGTTGAAGGCCACGGGGAACTTGTAGGGGGCGACCATGTCGGCAACCATGTCGTTCATGTCGGAGTACGAGGCGTCGGCCTTGTACTCGGTGAACTGCCCGACCATGAGGCCGCGCAGCGACGGCAGGATGCCGGAGATGCGCAGCTGGTACATTATGCGCTCGATTTTGTATATAGGCTCGGAGACGTCCTCGATGAAGAGGATGCTGTCGCGGCGCAGCAGGTCGAAGCGTGTGTCCAGCAGGTCGGCAAGTACGGCGAGGTTGCCGCCGTAGAGTGTGCCGCTGGCGATGCCGGGGCGGTCGTGGCGTGCGTCGGTGGCGAAGGCGAGGGGCTCGCGGCGTCCCTGTAGCAGGTCGAAGAGGCGTGCGTTGTCCTCGTCTGCCGGGCCGCGGCGTATGGCGTCAGTCATCGAGCCGTGTATGCTGGCGATGCCGTGGCGTGCCAGCAGGGCGTGCAGTGCCGAGATGTCGCTGAAGCCCACCACCCATTTGGGGTCGGCGGCGAGGTCGAGCCGGTCGAGGCTGTCGAGGAGGTGCACCACGCCGTATCCGCCGCGGCTGCATACGATGGCGCGTACTTCGGGGTCGGCCAGCGCCCCGGCCAGGTCGTCGTAGCGCTCGCTGTCCTTGCCCGAGTAGTTGCCGTGGTGCCCGAGGGTGTGGGGCATGATCTTTACTTTCCATCCGTAGTCGCGCAGGACTGCGGCGGCGCCGTTGACTTTGTCGGCGCTGATGGGTCCGGCGGGGCTGCATATCGCTATTGTGTCGCCACGGCGCAGCGGCTGCGGCATGACGGCTTTTGCTTTGGCTGTGTTGTTCTGGTCGGCCATTGTTGTCTGTGTCTGTCGTTATAAGTGAATGTTGTAGGTTTGTGTGTGCGTGGCTGCGGGCGGCGTCAGTCGAGCGCCAGCCCCAGTGTGTCTATGAGGTTTTGGATGCCGGGATGGCGTTGGACGATATGGGCGAGGACTTCGCGCTGGTTCCATGACATGGGCGAGTCCGAGGCGTCCGCCACGGTGAAGTCGATGGCTATGGTGTCGTTGGACAGCGCGTCGTGGAGCTGCCGGAGCAGTTCGGGCAGCGCCGAGCGCATCTGCTCCACCTGGATGTTGTTTTCGACGTTCATGGTGAAGTGCGTTCCCCCGGCCGTGTCGCGCACCGGTGGGCATGCGCGCATCGTGTTGACGATGATGTGCTGCGTGGGGTTGGCGTCGATGTACGCCTTCCATACCTTGGCGAAGTCCTGGTCGCTGAAAGGCTGCGTGCGTTTTGGTGCCGTGTCCGCCGTGGTGGTTGCTGCTGCGGCGCTTTGCGGCTTCTCGATTCCGTGCCGCAGGTTCACGCCGGTGGTGTCCAGCGAGGTGCGCAAGCCGTGTATGCGGCCCGGCGCGGGTCTCGGCGGCGCTGCCTGTGCCTGTGCCGGACGGGGCGCGGCGGGTTGCGCCGCCACGGGCGCGGGGCGCGGGGCGGCTGTCGCTGCCGGGGCAGCGGTGTGCATTGCGGCTATTTGTTCGAGCTGCCCCCCGAGTTCGCCGTCGAGTTCGAGGGGCTCAGTAGTTGGCACAGCCGTATGAGCGACAGCTCTACCAGGAATTGCTTGTTGGAGGATGTGCGGTAGTTGAGGTCGGCGTAGTTGCATACCGCCATGGCCCGGTAGAAGAATTCCGGGGGCAGTGAGGCGGCGCGTCGCGCCATGGCCTGGCGGATGTCGTCGGTGGCCTCGACCAGCGGCAGTGTCGCGGGGTTGGCGGCGCACATCAGGTCGCGCAGGTATGCCCCGAGGCCGTTGATGAAGAACAGAGAGTCGAAGCCGTGGGCGCGTACTTCGTTGTACACGAGCAGGGCGGCCTGCACGTCCTGCTTGGCAAAGGCGTCCACGAGGCGGTCAAAATAGCTGTTGTCGAGGACGTTGAGGTTGGCTATGGTGGAGGCGTAGGTTATGTTGCCGCGGGAGGATGCCGCCACTTGGTCGAATATGGACAGGGCGTCGCGCATGGCGCCGTCGGCGTGGTGGGCGATGACGCTCAGTGCCGCCGGTTCGGCGGTGATGCCCTCGTTCTGCGCCACGTATTGCAGGTGCGCCACCATGTCGGCGATGGTGATGCGGTTGAAGTCGTAGATCTGGCAGCGCGACAGGATTGTGGGGATAATCTTGTGCTTCTCGGTGGTGGCGAGGATGAATATGGCGTGTGCCGGCGGCTCTTCGAGCGTCTTGAGGAAGGCGTTGAAGGCGGCCGTGGAGAGCATGTGTACCTCGTCGATGATGAACACGCGGTAGCGTCCTGATGTCGGCGGCACGAGTACCTGGTCGATGAGGGCCTTCATGTCGTCGATACCGTTGTGCGAGGCGGCGTCAAGCTCGATGATGTTGAGCGAGCGCCCCTCGTTGAAGCTGCGGCACGAGTCGCACTCGTTGCATGCCTCGCCGTCGGGCGTGCGGTGGGTGCAGTTGATGGTCTTGGCAAAGATGCGGGCGCAGGAGGTCTTGCCTACGCCGCGGCTGCCGCAAAACAGGTAGGCGTGGGCGAGGCGGTCGCTGGCTATGGCGTTTTTCAGCGTCACCGTCAGCGCCTTTTGCCCTACGACGCTGTCGAATGTCGAGGGCCGGTACTTGCGTGCTGATACTATGTATTGTTCCATGTAGGGGTGGTATGGGAACTATGGGAATAATGGGAGAGATGGAAATAACGGGGGGTGGCTGGTGTGGCTGCTATGGCCATAACAGCTGTTATAGCTATCATAGCCGTTATGGGGAGCGGTGCCGCGGGCTTACAGCTCGAGGTCGCCGCCGATGACCTCGTGCCAGGGGAGGCCCTGCTTGTTGAGTTGCTCCATGAAGGGGTCGGGGTCGAACTCCTCGACGTTGAACACGCCTGCGCGGCGCCACTTGCCGGTGAGGAACATCATGGCGCCGATCATTGCCGGCACGCCGGTGGTGTAGCTGACGGCCTGCATCCCGGTCTCGAGGTAGGAGGCGTGGTGGCTGCAGTTGTTGTATATATAATATGTGAGGGGCTTGCCATCCTTGCCTTTTCCGCTGATGCGGCATCCGATGCTTGTCTCGCCGGTGTAGTTCTCGCCCAGGTCCTGGGGGTTGGGCAGCACGGCCTTGAGGAATTGCAGCGGGATGATTTCCTGCCCGTTGTACATCACCGGGTCGATGCGTGCCATGCCTATGTCCTGGATTACGCGCAGGTGCGTCAGGTATTCCTGCCCGAAGGTCATCCAGAAGCGTGCGCGGCGTATGGTGGGGAAGTTGAGCACGAGGCTCTCGAGTTCCTCGTGGTACATCAGGTAGCTGTCACGCGGCCCTATGTTGGGGTATGTCAATGACTTGTGTATTTCGAGCGGCCCGGTAGTGACCCACTTGCCGTCCTGCCAGTAGCGTCCGTTCTGGGTGATCTCGCGGATGTTTATTTCGGGGTTGAAGTTGGTGGCGAAAGCCTTGCCGTGGTTTCCGGCGTTGCAGTCCACGATGTCCAGGGTCTCCATGGCCTCGAAATGGTGCTTGGCGGCGTATGCGGTGAATATCCCGCTGACGCCGGGGTCGAAGCCGCATCCGAGGATGGCGGTGAGGCCTGCCTCGGCAAAGCGCTGGCGGAACGCCCATTGCCACGAGTACTCGAAGTGTGCCTCGTCGCGCGGCTCGTAGTTGGCGGTGTCCATGTAGTTGACGCCGCATTGCAGGCATGCCTCCATGATTGTGAGGTCCTGGTAGGGCAGGGCGACATTGATTACGAGCTCGGGCTTGTGGCGGCGCAGCAGCCCGCACAGCTGGGCTACGTCGTCGGCGTCCACGCTGTCGGCGCTGATGCCTTTGTGGTTGTATTTCTCGGAGAGAAGCTTGGCCAGGGCCTGGCACTTGGAGGGGGTGCGCGTGGCGATGACGATGTCTGTGAGTACTTCGGGGTTCTGGGCGCACTTGTGGGCGACAACCGTGC
>X341_Western_Lowland_Gorilla__coassemble_446_pt1 | contig 17201 bp, 10 predicted proteins | sample X341_Western_Lowland_Gorilla__metabat2_low_PE_002 | metagenome-assembled genome bin X341_Western_Lowland_Gorilla | reverse complement strand
ACAACTGCGACAACGAGTACCTCAAATACGGCACTGGCGACTACAACGTCTACCTGAACCACTCCAAGCGAAACAAGTTCGGCTACTTCGGCGAAATCCGCTTTGACTACCGCAACGTCATCCAGCTGTCCGCAACCGCCCGCGTTGACGGTTCCTCGACACTCAAACAGATGACCTCCACATACTTCTATCCCTCCTTCACCGGCGGTATCATCTTCTCCGAGCTTCTCGGTATAGGGTCGTCCAACGGCATCTTCAACTATGGTAAAATCCGTGGTAACTGGGCAAAGGTCGGTAAGGACGCTCCCGCCAACCAGTTCAGCGACAACTACAAGCAATGGTCAACCTTCCCCGACAAGGGCTATGGTGTCAACCCCACCATCTCCAAGGCCATCACCCTCGAGCCTGAAATGACCAAGTCTTGGGAAATCGGTGCCGACCTGCGCTTCTTCCGCAACCGCACGCGTCTCGACGTGGCATACTACAACACCAGCGTGAACAACCAGATTGTGACCGTCCGCGTATCACCGGCCTCCGGCACAATCCTCCAGACACGTAATGAGGGCTGCATCGAAAACAAGGGTCTCGAACTCACCCTCAACCAGGACATCCTTTCCACCAAGGACTTCTCCTGGACAGCCACCCTCAACTTCTCGTACAACCGCGGCAAGGTGCTCTCGCTGCCCGAAAACGTGGCCCTCATCCAGGGCGGCCAGTATGGTGACATCTTCACCGTGGCTTACGCCGGCGAGTCCACCACTGGCCTTGCTGGTATCGACTACGAACGCAACGCCAACGGCGACGTCATCATCGACGAAAACGGCCTGCCCAAGGTTTCGCCCGAAAAGCAGACCTACATCGGCAACCGCGAACCCGACTGCCTCCTCGGCCTCGGCTCCACATTCACATGGAAAGACCTCTCGCTGTCATTCCTGCTCGACGGACGTATCGGCGGCGATGTTGCCAACATCACGGGCCGCAGCCTCTACTCCAACGGCCAGAACGCCCTGCTCACCCCCTACCGCAACCGCAAGGTCGTGTTCAAAGGCGTGGTTGACAACGGCGACGGCACCTACAGCCCCAACACCACCCCCGTCATCCTTGACCAGACGACTTTCAACAACTATATATACAATGTGTCGTCCAACTTCATCGAAGACGGCTCGTATCTGCGTATGAGCTACGTGACTCTCGCTTACGACTTCTCCAACCTGATGAAGCGCCTCGGTAGCTCCAACCCCATCAAGGGTCTCAAGTGCTCGCTGACCGGCCGCAACCTCTTCCTGCTGGCCAAGTACACCGGCGCCGACCCGCAGGTGATGCCCGCCGCATCCAACGGTACAGGCTCGATGGGTATCGACAACTTCAGTGTCCCCAGCCTCCGCAGCTTCAACTTCAATGTAAACGTTACATTCTAAGACTCTCCGACCAACACATTAATTCACGACTTTATCATACACAGATATGAACAAGATAAAATCCATAGCCTTGGCTGCCCTGCTGGGTGTCACAGCGGTATCTTGCGATGATGTCCTCTATGAGAACATCAACCCGGATGTCGCACACCGCAACACTGCTTCGCTCGGTCTGCCCGTACTGGTATTCTACGCCAGCCAGGTCAACTATGACCACGCAGAGTACAACGTTTATCTGTCACAGTGCCTCACCACGATGGGCAAGAGCCAGACTGGTGTGTACGCATACAAGAGCGGATGGCAGTTCCTTACGATGAACCGCCATCCCCAGTGGCGCCGCCACTTCTATGACATAGGCGTCAACGGCAAGGAACTCATCGAGAACGCAGAGAGCCTCGGGTCGCTCAACTACGAGTACATCGCCCGCGTCATCCGCCTGATGTCCACGCAACTCACTACGGACGCTTTCGGCGATATGCCGCGCAGCCAGGCATACGAGAGCAACTCGCCCAAGTATGACACCCAGGCCTCCATCTACGACTGGATGCTCAAGGAAGCCGACAACCTTACTGACGAACCCGGCGCTGAAGACCCGTTCTACAGCAAGGCCGTCAATTGCGAGACCAACCAGAAAATCGATGCCGGCCAAGACCGCGTATACTCCGGCGACCTCGCCAAGTGGAAAGGCCTGGCATACGCCATCAAGGCACGCCTCCTGCTCCGCAACATCCCCAACATCGACCGTTCGTCTGCTACATGCCAGAAGATTATCGATGCGGCCCAGAAGGCTATCGACCAATGGCGTAGCGGCGACCTCCTTTACGGCGAATGGTTCGGCAACGAGCCCCGTTACAACTTTGACGGCGGCGTGACCGAGGAAAACGCGCAGTGGTCTGAGTCCCAGCCCGTCATCAACTCCTGGGAGTCCCGCGCCAACCTGCTGACGACCGCGGTTCCTTCCAAGTTCTTTATGGAGGACTGCCTCGGCGTCATCAACCAGGGCGACGAGAACAACCAGGGCGTGCATACCCGCGAGAACTGCTATGGCAACGACCCGCGTCTCGAACTTCTGTTCATCCCGAACGAAGGCCCGATCAGTGCCTCCAACGAGAACAAGAAGATTATGATGCGCTACCTCGAAAACAACATCGGTGCCGGTTCGACCTACAAGCAGGCTCACTTCCCGACGCTGTATTGCGGCGCGTTTGCCGCCAGCAAGGATGCCTATACCCCGCTGTTCATCATGGAGGAACTCTACTTCATACAGGCAGAGGCATACTACTGGATGGGCAACAAGGAACGTGCTTGCGAACTCGCCAAGGAAGCCACCAAATGGAACATCCAGCGCCACTTCGACCGCTACGATCAAGACCACCCCAGATGTGTTCCTACCGACCAGGGCTGCAAGCCCCTCAAGACCAATGCCGCCATCACACGCTGGGGCCGCATCATAAATGCATTCCTCGAGAACACGGCAGAAGGCAAGGTTAAGCCTGCATCCGAAATCGGCAACAAGCACTACTTCTTCAACGCGTCGCAATACACCCTCAGCGACCTGATGATGCAGAAATACATCGCCATGTATATGCAGCCCGAGCAGTGGACAGACCTCCGCCGCTACCACTATTCCAACAAGCGTAACGGTTACGGCATCGGCGACAGCAAGGAAATCATATATCCCGGCCTGCGCCGCCCGTACAACCTCTACCAGGCATTCTGGATTGACGGCCTCACGGACGCCGAGAAGGAGAACACATGGGTACAGCGTTACAACTATGACCCCGAGACCGAGGAGAAATACAACCTCGCCGAACTCGAGCGTCTGGGTGCCGCCAAGAACTACAAATGGCTGCGCAAACCTATGATCTGGGCGGAAGACTACGGCGTACGCACATCCCTGACTGCCGAGTAACACCTTGCGAAACAACAACAATAAACAGCAACAACAAATACAGTATATAAGATGAAAATCCAATATAAGACATTGCTCCTGGCTCTCGGTGCCGTTGCCGTGCTCACGTCCTGTGAGAAAAACGACCCGCTGGAACCTGTTGTAGAGCCGGGTCAGAAAGTCCCCACCGCCTATTGGGAAGTGGGTTCCACGGCCTGCAAGGCCGGTGAATCCTTCACCTTCCTGGGCAAGTACACCGTGGACTATGAAGGCGCCGAGCCTGCCCGCTCCGAAGTCTGGTACCGCGTGATGCGCGATGAGTCCGCAGCAGCCACCGTCAAGCTTGCCGGTGCAAGCCTCAACTGCACTAAGACTGTGGCCGACAACCAGATTATGCGTTCATATACGTCTATCGCGGTGTTCAACCACAAGGAGGCCGAATGGACAGGTCACGAATTCCACATCACCGGCAGCGTGCCTGTGTCGCGTACCCTCAAGCCCGTCACCTGGGCGGAAATATCCGAATGGGACGCCAACCGTTTCGAACAATATTATCCCGAAGGCTTTGCTGACGAGTTCAACGCCGAGGTTATAAACCTGCTCACCAAGGACTCGACATACTACAATGCCCTGCGCCAGGTGTACATCAGCCATCCTTTCACGATGGAGCAGTTCGCCGCAGTCAACGCGAAGTACAATGTCAACTTCCCCACCAACATCGACATGACCAAGGAAGACGCTGGCGCAGGCGAGAAGTCTGACCTTTGGTTCTCGACAACCAAGGCTTCCGACGATGCAGTCATCGGCTGGTACTACGCCACCATCGACGCTGCCGGCAACAAAATCATACACGAAGTTCCCGTGGATGTCCAGAAACAGGAAGGCATAAACTATTATCCGATTTATAAGTCTGCCGAGTGGGTGTTCTGCCGCTACGACGACGACCTTGGCGCCATCATCTCGACCGTGCGCCCGGCCTACATCCCGGCCTTCAAAGACCTCCTGGCCACCATCACTTTCGACCAGTGGATATACGACAGCGCGAACAGGGTGTACAAGGTCGACTTCTCGCGCAAGTACTCGCTTGATGCCCAGTTCCGCGTATATGACACTAACGGTGAGGAAGGCATAGCATCCGATGTACGTTCAATCGCAATCAACTAACACGTCCCACATTAAGACAATACCGCACAAACTATGAAACTCTTAAAAAAATCGCTAATCGCTATGGGTTGCGTGCTGGCACTGTATGGATGCAAGGACGCAGAGCCGGCTTTTGACCATTTCCCCAGCGCCGACGTCGAGTTCACCTACAACGTTGACGGTGACGAATACACTTTGGACTACTATGTGGTTTCCACAATCCAGTTCAACAACATCTCGTCCAAGACCGGTAACATCGAATGGAACTTCGGCGACGGTGAAACTTCCACGGAAGCCAACCCCCTGCACAAGTACAAAAAGGCAGGTACATACCGTGTTTCGCTCACGATTGACGGAGTGGGCACGATGACCCACCCAATCCTGATATACGACATTGTTCCCGAGCTTTCGGTCAAGGAACAGTCTACCGAAATCGTAGAGTTCAACAATACGTTGATGACATTCAACCTCGAGCTTCCGAATCCGGAGAACCTCAAGGTTAAGTATGTCTGGACGTTCCCCGAAGGCACGGTAGATGCCAATGGCAACACCGTGACGACCTTCACCGGCTACTCTGACGAGCAGGGCAACATCGACTATCCCGACGCAGTGAAGTTCAAGAACATCGGGTCGCAGAAAGTCCAAATTGCTACATGGTTCGACATTGATGGTGAGAACCGCCGCCTCGAAGACACCTACCTCAACGTTCAGGTGGGCTGTGACACCCCTGCCCCCACTATTTACTATGCAGAGAAAGGTGGCAACATCAAGGCTATGAAGCTCCTTGACCAAAGCAAACTGCCCGCAGGTACAAAGATCCTCCCGTATGACATGGGCGTAAGCTCCGGCAACAACTGCTTCAACCTTGTCTATGCAGATGTTCCTGTCAAAGACGAGGATGGTAAAGCTACAACCGAGCAATGGATTTATATCCTTGATGCCGGCAAGCAGTACTACTACATCAATGACGAGAACGGTGTCCTCGGCGACGGTAAGATTGATGCAATGCGTCCTGACGGCTCCGGCGTCAACACCGTGATTACTAACGTTGGCGGCCCCGCGTTTGCAGACCCGTACCAGGGCTTTGCTTCTGGCGAATACCTCTACTACAGCGACCGTAACACTGGTATATCAAAGATAGAGCTTACCAAACGTGGCGAGGTACAGGGTAAGGTTCTGTCCGGCAGCACCTACTCGCGTGACAGCTATGTGATACAGAATAGCTTGATACCTTACTACGGACGTGGTATCGCCTATGGTGCCATCCATGTCGCCCACCAAAAGCTGTCTGACGGCTGGTGGTACTGGGCCAAGAACTACTCCGGCAACGGTATCTACCGTCTCAAAGAGACCGATGTTTATGCCACGCAGAAAGAAGCTGAGGCCAAGGCTCTGCCCGCACCGGTTATGTTCTCCGGTATCAAGCCGCGTGCAATGGTCGTAGACGAGACCCGTAAGGCTATCTACATCTGGCGTATCGGCGCACAGAAGGGCTTCACCGCATACGACCTGCCCTCGCTTACCGACCCGGGCGATGAAAAGGTATACAACGCGTTTATCGCCATGGACGCCGATCCGGTCAACACAACTGCTGACGAAGGCGTGTACACTTGCCAGTTTGCCCTTGACAAGAGCAGCGGTCGCGTATACTTCTGCTTCCGTCCCGAGGCAAACGACGGTTCCAAGATACCAGCAGGTATATGCTACTATGATCCCAGCACCCAAAAAGTGGCCCACTATGGTGACGCCAACGACCTTGGCATGGGTATCTGCATCAATCCCAACAAGACCAAACTTTTCTAAAGTATAACCATCTATGATAAAGGCGGCTGACCACCACAATAGCGTGGCGGCAGCCGCCTTTACCATTACAAAACGCCCAATATTGGCCTATGATAGGCTGTTATGGCCATAATGGCTGTTATAGCTGTAATAGCCGAGAAGGACATTACCCATACACCTAACAATATGAAGACTACACTGAAAATTGCAGCGGCACTCCTGGCCTTGGCCGTGTCTGTCCCGGCGACAACAGCCGGTGCGCAGACCATGCCCACACGCGAGCACCGCGGCTTATGGCTATCGCCGATGCTGAGTTCCAGCTGGCCCTCGTCGCCGCTGACCACAGAGGATATGGCCACGTTCCAACGCACATACCTCAAGAAAAAACTCTCGCAGTTCAAAGACCAAAATATCAATATCATATACTTCCACGTCCGTCCCAATTGCGACGCGATGTACAAGTCGTCCTACGAGCCTTGGAGCCGCCATGTAGCCGGCACCCGAGGCGGCACTCCTGCCGAAGACCCCTTCCAAATGGTTCTCGAGGAGGCTCACGCTGTCGGCATCGAGGTCTATGCGTGGCTCAACCCCTACCGCTATTCGTCCTCCACAAGCCCATACGGCACAGGCAATCCGCTTGACTATGAAAACTCGCACCCCGACTGGCTGGTTAAAAACAGCTCGTATACGTACCTGAACCCCGGCATCCCCGAGGTGACACAGCGCATCGTGGACATTGTCACCGAGATTGTCACCAATTACGACGTTGACGGCGTGGTGTATGACGATTATTTCTATCCTTCCGGCATGGGCGCCGACCAGGACGCTACGCAATACAACGCTTACACCAGCGCCGGAGGGTCAATGAACCTGGCCGACTGGCGCCGCAGCAACATCAACAACATGGTGAAGGCCGTAAAAAAAGCCGTCAAGAAAGTGAAACCCTATGTTGTGTTCGGCGTAGGCCCTGCCGGTGTCGCATGTCCCCCCGACACGGAGTCAAAATACGGCATATCTCCCGTAACCGGCGACTGGCAGTACGGCAGTATCTATTCAGACCCGCTGAGCTGGCTCAATGACGGCGATATAGACTTCCTGTCGCCGCAGATATACTGGCCCAGTCGCTTTGACGAGCTTTCCAAGTACTACTCGAATGTCGCACAACGCTTCGACCGCCATGTCTACCCCTCGGTGACTTTGTCTGAGGTTTCGACGCACAAAACTGCCGAGTTCATCCGCGAGACCAAGCGCGCCCGCCAGGTGTACACCTATGACGCCAGCGGCATGGTGTTCTTCCACTATGGCGAATTTGTCAATTACACGGAAAGATACAACGGCAAACGCCTGACTTTTGGCGAGATCCTCGCGCAAGACCCCTTCCGCGAGAAAGCCCTGACGCCCATCCGCACATGGGAATATGTATGGGAGCCCAAGATGGTGTCCAATGTCACCATATCCGGCACGACGCTGAAGTGGGACGCAGTTCCCGGGATGCGCTATACGGTATACGCATTCCCCACGAGCGTGGGCGAGAATGCCTTCGCATGCCAGCGCGAATACCTCCAAGGCATTGTGTACACCAACAGCTATGAAATCCCTGCCGATATGGCGGACGGTTTCAATTGGGCCGTGTGCGTATATGACCGCTATGGCAACGAGTACTCGGCAGTCACCGTAGGCGGCAAGGCCAATACCGGGACAGCCGCCACGCTCACCTTCCCGATAAACGGGGAGAAAGCCCCCGAAATTTTCTCGTTCAAATGGAACGGCACAGCCTCGCGCTACCGCGTCGAAGTGTCCGACAAGGCCGACATGGGCCACATCATCGCACTGTTTGACGCTGTCGGCAACACGGCGTCCTCGACACGCCTGCCGCACCTCGAAGACGGCGTGACATACTACTGGCGCGTCCGCTCGGTCGGCACCAATATGACAGACGCCGTTTCGGCCGTGCAGTCCTTCAAGGGCGGCCGCATCGCCTTCACGTCTCCTTCGGACAAGGCTACCGGCGTGTCGGCCACCCCGACAATCACATGGACTAAGGTCGATGTCGCCGAGGAGGTAAGTCACCGCATGGCCATCATTGACGGCACCACCGAGGCTTATGTATACGAAGGCCCGTCCAACAGCGTGACCGTCCCCGAAGGGGCGCTCCGTACAGGCCGCACATATACAGCCGAACTGACAACCACTGTCGGCGACTATGTTTCTGAGAGCGAGCCTATCACGTTTACCACGGCCAACCGCACGGACTACACTGCGCCCGGATTTACCAATCCTGCAGCGGACGGCGCCACCATCCATGTCAACGAGGGCCTCGCCATCGAAAAATGGAGCGGCCTGGCTTCCGTGACCGTCTATATATCGACGTCTAAATCCTTCGGACGCACTGCATACTCCGTGACCTTGCGCGACTTTGAGACCGTCACCAAGAACCTTGGCGAAATCAAGGTCGGAGGTAAGGCCCTCGAAGACGGCAAGACATATTACTGCAAGACACGTGCGGCCTACTATGTGGACAATTCGACCAAGAATACCGCCGACTCGCCCGTGCGCAGCTTCGTATACTCCTCCACCGAGGGCGTCAACGACGTTGTGGCCGATACCGAGGCTGACGCCTATATAGACAATGACGCCGTACTCCACACAGGATGCGGAACGTGCAACGTCAGCGTCTACACGCTCGCCGGTGCCGCCGTGCACTATGGGACTGCCAACGCCGACGGCGAGCTGTCCCTGGCCTCGCTGCCCTGTGGAATGTACATCGTGCGCCTCGCCGATGCCGGCTCCACTGCCATAAAGTGGGTCAAGAAGTGACCAAGACGCCTATTGGCAGGCATTGACATGCAAGGCTGACGCCATTTGCCGTCTGCCGGGCATATATGCGCCGCCACACCCTCCGGGACTATCCTCCCCGGAGGCGTGTGGCGGCTGCCGTTGCCCGCTTGCGGATTGCATCGGCGATTGTGCGTGCTATCTGCCGAAAAAGTTGTACTTTTGCAAGTATGAACGATGCGGAAAGCAAAGACATAGCCCGTGGACGCCGTGAGGGGCTGTATGCCCTGCCCATAGCGCTGGCCGCCATGGTGATGGCGGTACTGATGGTGGCGTGCGCCTCTATCGGGATGCCCGAGGGTGGCCCGCGCGACTACCAGCCGCCGGTGTTTGTGCGCTCGAACCCCGCGCCGGGGCAGACCGGGGTAAGCCCTACGCGCCTCGAGCTGTATTTCGACGAGAATGTCAACCTGGACGATGCCTTCAACAAGGTGATAGTTTCCCCGGTGCAGAAAACGACGCCCGTCGTGCGTGCCGGAGGACGCCGCGTGACGGTGGAACTGCGTGACACGCTGCTGCCAAACACGACCTATACAGTGGACTTTGCCGATGCGATACGCGACCTCAACGAAGGCAATATCCTCGACGGGTTCGCCATAGACTTTGCCACTGGCGACTCGATAGACTCCCTGCAAATATCGGGCGTGGTGCTGGCCGCACGCAACCTCGAACCGGCGCAGGGCATCACCGTGGGCATCACCACCGACATGTCGGACACGGCGCTGCTGGCCTCGCCTTTGCAGCGCATCGCCCGTACCAACCAGCGCGGCCAGTTCACCGTGCGCAACCTCAAGGCCGGCACATACCGCATATTCGCCCTTAACGACGTCAACCGCGACAACAAATGGGACCGCTCGGAAGACGTGGCATTCTATGACGTGGACATCACGCCGACATCGCGGCCTACGACCGTGAGCGACACGCTACGCTCCTCCGAAGGGACGGACAGCATCGTCGAGCGTGCCGCCACCTTGTTCCTGCCCAACGACGTGCTGCTGACGTGGTTCAACGAAGACTACCATGCGCAGTACCTCAAAGACACGCAGCGTCCCGACCGCCGCCGCATCTTCATCGGGATGGGCGCCGCACGCGACACAGTGCCCACGCTTACAGTAGTGGGAGGGCCGCGGAACGGAGCCAAGGACTCCGAGTGGGCGCTGTTGCAGGCCAACGCCAACAACGACTCGCTGACCTACTGGATACGCGACCCGGAGCTGCTGGCCACGGACACGCTGCGGCTGGACGTCTACCACGCCGCCCAGGACACCCTGAGCCGCCGCGTGTGGGTCAATGACACGGTCAACTTCATATACCGTGCGCCCAAGGAGTCTAAGAAGAAAAAGAAGGATGAAGCCGACAGCCTCAGCGTACCCGAATGCGAATTTGCCACGCTGATGGTCAAGAGCCAGTCGTCGCACGAGGTCTATGCCCCGATACGTTTCGAGTCGGCGCTGCCTATAGCACGCATAGACACCATGGCACTGCACCTCCAGGTACAGGAAGACACCGTATGGAAAGACCTTGCGATGCCGCCGCTGCGCCCGGACTCGCTCAACCCACTGATGGGACGCGTCTTTGACTATAAATGGACGCCCGGCGCCAAATACCGCTTTACGGTCGACTCGGCAGCCGTGGCCAGCATCTATGACAGCGTGCACAACAAGGCATTGCGCCACGAATTTACCGTCAAGAAGCTGGAAGACTACTCAAACCTCTCCTTTACGCTGACCCCCGGCAGCGTGGACGGGCACAGGCTGTACTTCGAGCTGCTCAACAACAGCGACAATGTCGTGCGGACAGAGCCTGTGGACAGTGCCACCGGCAAGGTCGTCGTGCAGTACATCACCCCCGGGACATACTACGCTCGCGTCTTTGTCGATGCCAACGGCAACGGCCGCTGGGACACCGGCGACTTCAAGGCACGCCTACAGCCCGAAGAAGTGGCCTATTTCGACAAGAAACTCGAGCTGAAAGCCAACTGGGACAACGAACTGGCGTGGGAAATCTATGCCAAGGCCATAGACGCGCAAAAGCCCTATGCCATCCTCAAGAACAAGCCCAAGCTGAAGCCCGGGGAGAAAGCCCCTGAAGAGGAAGAGGAGCTTGACGAATGGGGCGAACCCATCAACCGCAACGGCAGCAGCCGCCAGGGCATGAGCCGTCCCGGCCTTTCGCTGCCCGGCGGACGTGGCGGCCTCCAGACCGCCGACGACCGCGTGACCCGCCGCTAACCATATAAGCCACCTCTAACCGCGTGACCTGCCGCAAACCGTGTGACCCACCTCTGACCGTGTAACCTGCCGCAGACCGTCGCAAAACGGATTGTTTGCCAAAAATGGGCTAATTTTATAAGCATATTCACAGCCTATCGCGATAAGTTGGTAGGAATAATTGTAAACAGATGAGGACTATATATCTAATGGCAATGTTGCTTTTGTCAACAAGTCAGATTTTGTATGGCAAGGGTCATAATAATCCTGGGGTAGATGTATTCTGCGAATTTGACACTGTTGCTGTGAAAAGCGACAAAGACATAGAAGTTCTATATAAAAGTGGACGGCATTTCACCACAATAGAAAGTTTGAATAAAGGGGTGAAAGACGGATTGTGGATTTCTATGCCCACGGGCACTAAGACGTGTATTACCGGTCGGTATACGGATGGCGTAATGAGCGGCATTTGGAATGTTTATGGAGAAGACGGTGCTTTAACGCTTTCTATATCTAACATTACCGTTTTGGCCGATGATAATGGCTGCTTTCACAAAGTGCTTGACACAGAAGGCACTGTTTATATAGGACTTTGGACAGAATGCGACAGAAAAGATGGCGTAACAAGGTCATATTGGGCCATTTTCACAGATGACTTCGAGCTAGAATATATTATAATCAAACGAAATCCGGAATTAGAAGAAATTTATAAATCATACAACTTACTATAGCCACAACTATGACAACAAACAAAATCATCTATGTTTGCATCATTAAGGCACTTATAATTGCCTTCTTGTCTGTGCCTCCATTCCTTACTTTTGGAAAGACCGTTGAAGTACGGCATTTTGACAGCATTTTTCAGCAATTTGACACGGTAACTATTGCACGTGAAGATGGGTCTGCTTGCGTGTATGAACGTAATGAAAGTTCTATAACGTGTAAGAATATAGTAAATGGAAAGAAAAACGGCTTTTGGATGTCATTCCCTCGTTTGTCTGACAAAGGCAATTATATCGTAGCTCAGTATAACAACGATAAACTATGCGGTCAATGGGAAGTTTATGACACGAATGGATTGCTTTCATTTTACATCTCGCATATATCAGTCTTATCCGATGACGATTGTCTTTATCATAACTGTCTTGACCCAACAGACATAGCTTATATAGGATTAAAGCATGATTATGACGCCAATAAACTCATAAGAACGTATTGGGTGATATTTTCCATATCGGATAATGCCGAATGTCGTATTAAAGAAATATTAGGCAGCGAATTAGAGTACAACTGATTGTTGCTGTTCATTGAAGTCTCGCTTACTGCCCAGACAAGAACAACAATTAGGATACAGATTAAAATATGGTGAACAATAAATTAGTTAGAACGTTGAGACTAAGCATTGCGACAGTGTGCATCACAGTCGTATTGTCGGGATGTAGCAAAGGGTACCAAGGCGCACAAGCCGAGTCGACCTCTCCATCTGCGGAGTTGCCATTGTGCTTTTCTTCGGATAGTTGGGCAGATTCAAAAGCGGTGTATATGACATTTGAGAAAGGTCGCATTACGCTGTTGTGCACACATAAAAAATCAGGTGAAACGGACACCTTAAATTCAGCAATAGCTGATAGCCTTGCAGAGGATATAAACAAGCATATATTTTTGGCACAGCATGAACTTGCTCACCTAAGCGATCCAATCGAGTCTTGTAAACTTGAATATGAGGGAGAACTGCTCATTCCACGATGCAAGGGCAATATGTCAAATATTGATGCGTCCAACTGTCAAAATCACAAAGAAGCCATTTTACTCGAGAATAAATATGGTAAAATTCCGGGCGTGAAAGTGTTGATGGGAACTTTTAATAAGCTTATACAAGACAACGATATATGAAAGTCCTTTTGCCGTTAATGGCGCTTGTACTGTTGCAAACAGCGGCCTCTTGCCGTAATTCCGATACAGAATTGAAAGATGATGAAACCGCGACACATCATCACATAAAGTATTATTCAGCTTTTTATTCATTCGAGCTTATTGATGACACGCTATATTATGTTCGAGACAAAGTTTGTCACAATCAAACGATACGAACCATACCTGTAACGCCATCTGATTTAAGAGTCATAGACAGTTTGGCATCAACCATCGACTATACATACATCTATGGCACAAGCCAAACAGATTTTTATGAAGATGCGCTTGTCGTTGATGGAGAAACTGTGTATTATTCATCTGAGCAATTACGGTTTAGACCTGACGAGAAATCTTTGCCGACAAATTTGAAAAAGATTCACACGACATTGGAACTTATAGACAAACTTGTATGTCTTGGTGACAGTAACTTTTATAAACGGTGGGAGTGGTATCCATACGCACCACAATCGCCATTAGATGACGAATAAGCCCGGCGTCTGAATAAACCATTTCAGACGTATAGGCCAATTCCCAGGCTCTGTAGCGAATCGTATGGGTAATGGCAATTTGGAATAAAAGAAAATAGACCTGCGTAAAACAACTAACCAATTAGCAATATGAAACAACGGACAGCACTTTTAGCACTTTTAGCCATGCTGCTCTGCACACTCTCTGCTGTTGGGAAAGAGCATAATGCTTATAGTAAAACTATCATGGAACCGACCGAGGTACTAACACAGTTTCTTGATGTAGCTTTAAAAGACACCCAATATGCCGAAAATCTTGATTCTGTAATAATTGTAATGACAAGTAAGGTCGATGATGATGGCGTGAGCAGATATCAATTTATGTTTATTCAGCGAGCTTCTCAAAACACTGATGATCCAATTATGAAGACAACCACATACATAAGGTACTCTGGTTTTGATATTCCTATTGCTTTCAATATTGATGACAATGGCTTGGATAAAAATATGCTACAATCTATAACTTGGTCTCAGGAGTTGCAGACCTTCATATGCCCGAAACGATTGATTATACGCGACGCTTATAATTATAACATTATCAAACAATCATTACTATTTGAAAAGAGATGGTAAAACTCAGGAGTGCTTTTTTTGCAACCATTTTGATTGCTATCGCGTGCAACTGCCTTTCTCAGACTAAAACGATGGAATGTTCACGAGATAGGAATATATATTTCCCGCATTATAACGATGACAATTTATTAGCCACAAAACTCGATAGCATATTAAGTTGTGGTGCGACCCCGGTATGTTTGTTTTTCTGGTTGGATGATAGGCCAAATTGGAAGTCCGATATCAATGACAATATTTATGGAAAGGATGTAGGGGCCAAGATAATTTGCAAAGATTCGACAAATGCAGTATTTGTCGAAAATACACCTCGATACTTATTCATATATTCACAGACAGACAGTCTGTGCCTGCCGATAATCCTGGATTGGGTAATTAATCCAAATCCGACCATCTTCAAGAGTGTCCATTTTGAATAAAGATAGACAAATATGAAGAAGAAAAGTTCACGCATCTTTGCCGCGTTTACAGGAATGCCTTAGGACTATGCGGCAAGCACCGTGGCTTTTGACGCCACCAGACTGCTGTACACGCGTTGGAATGACGACGGACATCCTGTGCAGTACGACTTCGAGGGCGTCGGCCTTGACGCCGGGGGAACGGTTTGGACGTATACGGCGGCAGCCGCAGGGCCATGGGCAAGGGATGGCGCTGCGGCTGTTGTTGCCGGAGGGAGAGGGGGGCGTTGTGGAGGGAGAGGAATCGTTGTTGGGGGGGGAGGGATGTGCTGCCGGACGGGGGGACTGTCGCGGCATTGGGCGGTTATAGCAGTTTTTGGTCGATTGTGGCGAAGCGGTCGGGTGCGGAGGCAGAGGAGGCAATTGTGGAGGCTGGCGCGGGCGCCGTGGCGGTGCGGGTGTGGGTGATGCGGCTGTCGGTGTCGCAGAGCTTGGCGAAGGCGCGGAGGTATTTGCGGACGTTGGACACGAGGTCCTGGGTTTCCTGGAGCATGTTGAGGTATACATACAGGACGGTGATGGTGGACTGGTCGCCTTCGCGTAGCTGCTCGTGCAGGCGGTGGTAGCCGTCTGAAATGCGGTCTTTGAGTTCGTCGCAGCGGCGGCGTATCGGCGGGACGGCGTCGATGTCGCGTGACGAGATGACGGCCAGGGCGTCGGCAAAGATCTGGTCGGCGGCGGCGCGTATGGCTTCGAACTCGGCCACATAGTGCTGCGGCAGGGGCAGGAAGTTGTTCTCGGTGTGTTCTTTGCAGACTTCGTTGATGCGCCGCAGGTTGTAGAGCATGGACATGCAGCAGTTGTTGGCGAGGTGGAACCAGGTGCTTTTTTCGATGGCTGTCGGGTGGGTGAGCTGGCGCAGGCAGAGCGTTTCTTTGCGCCTTGCGCTTTTGAGCGTGTCTTTTTCGTGGAAGAGGGTGCGTTCGAGGCGTTCGTGGGTGTGCACGTCTTCGTGTATGAATGCCCCGGTCATTCCGTCGAAGCTTTCGCGGGCAAACGTGAGGTATTCGCTCTGGCGCTCGGAGATGTAGTCGAGCAGGAGCGGCCAGCGCTGTTCGGCGTCTTCTGTCGCCAGTATTGTCTGGAAGAGTGCGTCGCCTCCGTCTTCGGCCTTGCGCTGGCGGTAGCGGCGGTTGCTGTGTATGAGCAGTACGACGGCGATGGCGGCTACAACGGGTATTGTCCACAGGCCGCCCCAGTATATAAACGCGGCAACGAGGCCAGCCCCGATGAATGCGATGCCGGCGGTGATAAACCATCCGCCGATGACGCTGATGACGCCGGTGACGCGGAACACGGCGCTTTCGCGTCCCCATGCGCGGTCGGCGAGGCTTGTGCCCATGGCCACCATGAATGTGACGAATGTTGTGGACAGGGGCAGTTTCCACGATGTGCCTAACGCGATGAGCGCTCCGGCGACGACGAGGTTGACGGCTCCGCGCACGAGGTCGAAGGCCTGTCCTTGTTCCATGGTGACGTCGTCCATGTTGAAGCGGCGGTCGATCCAGCGGCGCACGCGCAGGGGCGTGTGGCTGCTGACCCAGGTGATGCCCGATAGCGTCCAGCGCACCAGGCGGCGCCCGATGCGTGACGAGCCGAACATTTCGTCGCCGGTGTTGTTCTGGCTTCCGAGGCCGTTCTGCGTCTTGGTGACGTTGCGGGCCTTCTTGGATGTGGCCAGGGTGAACACCATCAGTGCGCCGGCCCCGATGAGGAAGTATATGGGCGTGTTGGCCGGGCCGTTGAGCGAGCCCATCATGAATGTGTGGGCGTCGGCAGCGCCGGAGGCGGTGAACTCCTGGAAGGAGGCGAGGCCGGTGAGTGGCACGCCGATGAAGTTGACGAGGTCGTTGCCGGCGAATGCCATGGCCAGGGCGAAGGTTCCCAGCAGCACGACCACTTTGAGGACGTTGACGCCGATGATGTGCAGCAGCTGCATCAGTATCGACAGGCCCACGAAGCAGTAAAGCATCAGCATGCCGGTGTTGTCGTGTATCCACGCCTTGACATCAGGCGTCATAAAGGAGAGGTCTTTGATTCCCTTGATGATGAGGAAGTATATTATCGCGGTGCTGCATAGTCCGCCGAAGACGCCGATTGTCCACTTGAGGTGTTCGGTGAAGCGGAATGTGAACAGCATTCGGGTCAGGAATTGAATGACCGTGCCGAAGAAGAACGCGATGGCCACGGACAGGAATATGCCCAGGATTATGGTCAGCGCCTTCTCGGTGTTGAGCAGGTCGGTCACCCCAAGGCCGGCGCAGTCGCCGTGTGTCTTGAAAAGTGCCACGACGAAAGTCGCGCCTAACAGTTCGAATACCAGCGAGACGGTGGTGGAGGTGGGCATCCCCAGGGTGTTGAACATATCCAGTAGCACGATGTCGATACACATCACGGCCATGAATATGCACAGCAGGTCGTAGAAGGAGAAATGTTCGGGCCGGAATATTCCGTGC
>X341_Western_Lowland_Gorilla__coassemble_445_pt1 | contig 18261 bp, 11 predicted proteins | sample X341_Western_Lowland_Gorilla__metabat2_low_PE_002 | metagenome-assembled genome bin X341_Western_Lowland_Gorilla | reverse complement strand
GATGGCGGCATGGCGGCGGCTGACCGTGGAGCAGTCCTCGCCGTAGCGCACCTGGCAGCGGGCGTCGCGCCCCAGTTCCACATAGTCTACGATGACGCGCTGCGCCTCGCCGGCATGGTGCCCCGATGTGGAGGTCTTGTGTTCGAGGATATAGTAGCGGCGTCCGCCGGAGGCAAACAGCGACTTCATCCCGGCGCCGAGTGAGCCGCCGAGGCTGTGTCCGCTATTCCCGCTATTGATGGTTTCGTCGTTCATGATGGGGAGGAGTATGGTTGCTTATGGTTAGGTTCTTGTAGTCATTTGTGTATGGTGCCGACGCGCAGTTTCATGTCGCCGATGCTGATGATGTCGCCGTCACAGAGGATGTGGCCGTCGGCATCCACCTCGTCGGAATTGACGTAGGTGCCGTTCAGCGACGGATGCCAGGACGCCCCGGCGGGGTGGTCGCAGGCGGCGGTGCATGTCCTGCACGGGAACACCTCCGTGGAGCGCTGCGCTATGGGGCAGTCCACGCGGTACTGGCCGTCACGCACTATCCACCGGCCCTGCTGCGGGTCTCGCTCGATGGTGCAATGGCGGCGCGAGATGTAGGCGCTGTCGCCCTCGTGCAGCTGTATGTGGTTGGCCACGCCGCTGTCGGCGTCGTCACGTCCGAGGTATATGACGTCCGAGCCGCCGGAAACATCGCCGAGGCGGTATTCCGTGCCGGCATCGTCGCCGTAGGCCACCGCCAGCACCATGTCGCCGCCTACCGGGGCGGCCTTCGCCAGGGGGATCGTGGAGGCCGTGACTGCCGCCCCGGCCGCGCCGGGAATGAGTGCGGCCACGTCGCCGACACAGGACAGGCGGTGCTTGAAGTCGGGCACGAGGCATCCCTCGACAAGGCCGAGCCACGGGGCAAGGCGGCTGTCGCGCCGCAGCGCCTCGCGATCCCATTGTCCGCGCTGGACGTTGAGGACGTACCGGGCCATGTCTTCGTCGCCGCGCAGGTGCCCGAAGGGCAGCGAGCGCGTCAGCATCTGGTATATCATCACCCCGAAGGAGAATATGTCGGTAGTGGGAAGCACGGTGGCGTTGCCGCGGCGCGGGTTGAGCTGCTCGGGCGGCATATAGGCCACCGTCCCGAAGCGCTGGCGCGGGACGCCCGACCATCCGCGCCGCGTCATGCGGTTGTTCTGGTCGCCGCTGATGCCGAAGTCGGTGAGCATGGCCCACGCGTCGTCGCGCAGCAGCACGTTCTCGGGCTTGAGGTCGCGGTGGACGCGCCCGGCGCGGTGCAGGTCGCCAAGGCCCTCGAGCACCTGCGCCGCTATCAGCGGCAGGTCCAGCGGGCGTCCGGCCGAGGCGTGCCACAGGTCGCCGCCGCCGCAGTATTCCATCACCATATAGGGGTTGCCACCGGCAGTGCCGCGTGCAAGCGCGTGCACAAGGTGGCGGCTGACTATGCGCGAGGTGTCGTACTCGCGGTCGAAGCGCGGAAGAAGGCCCTCGCGCTCGGAGGGGACAACCTCCCAGACTTTCAGCGGCTTGAGCGCGTATTCCGCCCCGTCGGCATCCGCCACGCGGAACACCTTGCCATACGTGCCCTCGCCCAGGAACGACAGCACATTCCAACGCCCGTCGATGACGTCGCCCACGGCGAAGTCGCAACGGCTGGCTATGACTGGACTGTTCTTGCTCATGGCGTGTAGTGTATGTCGTTATGACTTTCTATGGTTCTCTATTGGCCTGTCCCGGAACTGGCTGCAAGGTGTGGCATACGGGGCAGTGGCGCAGCAGTGACGACACAGGGTAGCCGCACCGGGGACACGGCGGCACGCACATGCCTCCGGCGTCCTGCGCCTCCGCGTCGGGCTGCGCCGGCAGCCGGTGGCCGCATTTGGCGCACTTGGCTGCGGCATCGTCATTGGCCCAGCCGCAATTCCTGCATCTTTTCATTTCTGCTTTCCTGTCTTGTGTCCGCGCCACCGCCCCATGCCGGGACGGCCGCGCTATCTTTAACTTACAAAAATATACATTATTTAAGACTTAGCGCGGCCGCCGTATGTTAAGGAATATTAAACTCACATCCCTCGTCCGCCACGGCGTGCATCCCGACAGATTTTCGCCAAAATCGCCACATAATTTTGCGCCGTCACCAAAGCACAGACGCACCATGACCAAAGCCACAATACTACTGCTGTGCGGCACGATGGCCCTGCAAGCCGCCGCACAACCTCCGGGCAAGGCCCTGGAGCAATACATCGAGGCCGCGCAGACGACAAGCCCGCTGATACGCGGCTACCGCGACCGCGCCGCCATCCAACAGTCCGAACTCGCACGCCTCAAGGCCCTGTACACGCACTCGCGAATAGAGGTGTCCGGCGACTACCTGTTTGTACCCATAGTGTGCACCGACGGCGGGCGCACGACTTTCGAGTGGAACGCCCAAAGTGCAACAAAGTACTATGGGTACGACCTCGGCGAAAGCAGTGGGCACCTGCACCTGGGAGTGCAATGGACACAGCCCCTGCTAGGCGGGGCCGCCTACAATGCAGCCCGCGAACAGGCCGAAGCGCTTGACGCCGACGCAGCCAACCGCATACGCCTCGAGGCGCACCAGCTCGAACGCCTCGTCACCGAACAATACCTGCTGTGCCTGCTCGACCTCACACGCGCCGAATACGCCGACTCGGCATCGATGCTGCTCGGCAGGCAGGCCGAGGCGCTTAGACGGCTGGCACGCAGCGGCCTGTCAAAGCAGTCCGACTTGAGGCTGCTGGCCGTCGAGGACGAAGCCAACAACGAGCAGCAAGCCGCAGCCCTCCAGTCTTACGCCACGCACCTGGCCGAGCTGAACCTGTTGTGCGGCATCGAGGACACTATGGTGACAGTCTTGCCGGAAGCAGACATCAGAACCACGGCGCCACACACAGGCGGACAAAGCATATTTGCCGAGCAATACCGCATCGACAGCCTCAGCGTGGCTGCCTCGCTGCACGCCTTCGAGGTGCAATACAAGCCGCGCCTGGACTTGTTTGTCAATGCCGGGATGCAGACAGGCGCCTTCACCGACATCCAGCGCCGCCTCGGATGGAGCGCCGGGCTGACTTTCTCGTGGACGATAGCCGACGGCGGGCAGGCTCGCCAAAAACGCATACAGGCACAGACGCAGTGGGGCACCATAGCGGCATACCGCGACCGCGCCTTGCTGGAACGGCGGTCACGGCTGGAACAAAGCCTCGGGCAGATGCGAATGTACGACCGCCGGATGCAGGCCGTGCAACGGCGCATCGGCGAGTACGACGCAGTCCTCGCCGACTACGCCAAAGAAATGAAGGCCGGGACTACGTCCGTACTCGACTACATCAACGTACTGCGCAGCCGCACAGCCGCACGGCAGGAGTATATGCTGCTGCGCACCAACAAGATGCTAGCCGCCGCAGCATATAATTACTGGAACAAATAGCCTGCCAGGAATACCCACCCCAAAAAAAGACAAAGAACAAACACGGAAGAAACAAAGCGACATGAACAAATACGTTACATTACTCACCCTGGCTCTGTGCCTCGGCGGATGCTCGGGCACAGACAACGCCCCCGCAGACACGCACACGCCGAAGACCCCGGTGTCCATAACGCACGCACATACCGGCAGCATCCGCCAGGAAACCATCCTGTCGGCCACGACGGCATACCTCGACAAGTCCGTCATCACCGCCCCGATTTCGTCATACATCGTGCACACAGACGTCCACCAAGGCTCGCGCATCAGCGCCGGGCAGGTGCTGTACACGCTCGAAAGCAAGGAACACCGCGCCCTTGGCGCCGAAGACGGAAACGGTGTCGTGGCCGTGCGTGCCGCGCACGGCGGCATAGTGCTTGACACGCCCCTACAGGCCGGCAGCTTCGTACCCGAAGGATCCGCGCTGTGCACCATAGCCGATGCCGCGAGCCTGGTGTTCGTCATCAACGCCCCCTACGAGACAGCGCGTTGCCTCTGCCCAGGAAGTCGCTGCGACGTCGAGCTGCCCGACGGCACGCGGCTGGCCGCGTCCATATCGGCGCCGCTGGCCGCCATGGACGCGGCATCGCAGTCCGAGCAGGTAATAGCCCGCGCGCGCACAGGCTTCCTGCCCGAAGGACTGGCCGCCAAGGCCGTCGTGGCCGAAGGCGGCACGGAGGCGGGCAACATCGTCATTCCGATACAGGCTTTGCAATGCGACGAGGGCCTGTCCGAATACTGGGTGATGAAGCTCTCCAACGACAGCACCGCCGTCAAAACCCCCGTCACGGTAGTCCGCAGCAACAGCTCCCAGGCCGAAATCAAGCCGGGGGCAGTCACGCCCGCAGACCGCATAATCACCGACGGGGGATACGGTCTGGAAGACGGCGCGCGCATAAACATAGAAAAAACACGTCCCGCCAAACCCTGAAACACATGCACGCACAATCCAGACAAGGGCTGCACCGCATATACTGCCGCCCCATACTATTCATGGCCCTGCTCCTGCTGCTCGCCGGGGCATGGAGCTACACGGACATGTCCACAAGCCTGTTCCCGGAGGTGCAGTTCCCCCGCATCACAATCATCGCGGACGCCGGGCAGCAGCCCATAGACCGCATGATGGTCTCTGTGACCAAGCCGCTCGAAAGCGCCGTCAAGAAAGTCGAGGGCGCGACACTGGTCAAGAGCAGCACGGGGCGGGGAAGCTGCGTCATCGACATATTCTTCCGCTGGGGCTCGGACGTCTACGAGCTGAAGAACCGCGTCGAAAGCCGCATCAACGAAATCAAGGGGTTCCTGCCCGACGGCACGGTGATTTCCACCGAGGTGATGACGCAGTCGCTGTTCCCAGTATACGGGTTCACGCTCGAAAGCGACACCCACAGCCGCATAGCCATGCGCGACGCGGCCAACCTCATTGTCCGCCCGATGTTTTCGCAGGTCGACGGCATCAGCAACGTGGTGGTGCGCGGCGGCAAGGCCAAGGAATACGTGGTCAAGCCGGACGCCGCACGCATGACGGCCCTGGGCATCACCCCGGCACAGGTCAAGGCCGCCTTTGGCCGGACAAACTTCGTCGAGGGCAACGGCAACGCGGCAGGCCACGGACGGCTCTACCTGGCACTCACTGACACGCGACTGGACGACGCCGGGGACATCGCCGACGTCATCATAACGCACAACGGGAAACGCCCCATACGCGTGCGCGACATCGCCCAGGTGCAGGTGCAGGAACAACAGGAATTCCTCAAAATCAACGCCGACGGCAAAGACGCCGTGCTCATCGACCTGGTCAAGCAGCCCGAGACCGACCTCGTGCAGTTTGCCAGAGATGTCGAGGCCAAGGCCTCCGAAATCCGGCAGCAGCTGCCACAGGGCTACGAACTCAAGCCCTATTACAACCAGGGCGCCTTTGTCTCGGAGAGCATCCACGGCGTCCTGCGCACAATCCTGGAAGGCCTGCTGCTGGCACTGGCCGTGATGGTGCTGTTCCTGCGCTCGTGGCGCTCGAGCCTCGTGGTGATGCTCACCATCCCGGTGACCATAGCCTTCAGCGTCCTGCTATGCCACCTCACCGGCATCAACATAAACGTCATGTCGCTGGGCGCCATGGCCGCCTCCGTGGGCCTGGTGATAGACGACGCCGTGGTCATCATCGAGCAGATATACCGCGAGCACGAGGAACAGCCGTCGCTGGGCCGCTTCGACATAGTACGCCACGCCATACGCGCACTGTTCCCGGCCATGGTGGCGTCATCCCTGTCCACCATCGTCATACACTTCCCGTTCGGCCTGATGAGCGGGCTTGCCGGCAGCTTCTTCAAAGAACTGTCAGACACCATGCAGCTGACACTGGCGGCATCCTTCCTGGTTACATGGCTGCTGCTCCCGGTGCTGCACCTGGCCATAGGCTACAAGCCGCGCAAAGGCCCGGAGGCGCAGTCCGCACAGCAACTCGAGGAAAAAGCCCTCAAAAAAGTGCACACGCTCACGCGGCTATACCGCCACCCGGCCGCGGCCCTGGCCATAGTCGCCGTGCTGGGCTTCGGCGGATGGTACGCATCGTCGCACCTGTCCTCGGGCCTCCTCCCCGACCTGGACGAGGGCACCATCGTCCTTGACTACCACTCGCCGGCAGGGACGGACATCGAGGAAACCGACAGGCTGTGCCGGCGCATGGAACGCATAATCATGTCCCACCCGGACGTCCAGACATATTCGCGGCGCACGGCCCTGGGCATGTCCTTCAAGACCCGCCCCAGCAATTTCGGCGACTACCTCATACAGCTCAAGCCGGGCCGCAAACACTCCACACCGCAAGTCATCAGCGACCTGCGGCGGCAGATCGGCGCCGAAGTGCCGCTGATGTCCATAGACTTCGGACAGCGCATATCCGACCTGCTGGGCGACCTGATGAGCACGCCCAAGCCTGTCGAAGTCAAGATTTTCGGCAACGACTACGCCGTGTTGCAGCGCACCGCCGCCAAGGTCGAGGCCGTCATGCGGCGCGTGACGGGAATCACCGACATCGACAACGGCCTCGTGCCCGCCGGGGCTTCGATATCCTTCTCCCCAGACGAGGAGCGGCTGGCCCTGCTCGGCGTGACAATGGCAGACTTCGCCGAACAGCTCACCGCCCAGACCGGCGGCATCCCGCTCAGCCAGGCCAACACCGCCGAACCCAACGCGGCACAGGCATCCATGACCGGCGGACTACAGACCGGCTCGGTGCAGGACGGCGAACAAATGCGGCGCATACTGCTGCGCTTCAACGACTTCAAAGATATGTCGCCCGAACTGCTCGGACAATGCCCCATATTCCTGCCCGACGGCAAGACCATACCTCTGGCCTCGGTGTGCGCCATCAAGACCATACCGGGCGAAATCGAGCAGCGGCGCGAGAACCTCAAAAGCGACATCACGCTGACCGCCCGCCTCGAAGGCCGCGACCTCGGCTCGGCCATGGCGGACTTGCAGCGCGCCATCACCGCAGACATCGCCCTGCCGCCGGGATACAGCATCGAGTACGGCGGCGCGTATGCCGAACAACAGCAGTCCTTTGCCGAGCTGGCAATGGTGCTTTCGCTGGCCGTGCTGCTGGTACTCGCCGTACTGATGTTCCTGTTCCGCCGCTGGCTCGTCTCCATGGCCGTGCTGCTTGTCTCGTGCCTCGGCATAGGCGGATGCCTCATCGCCCTGTGGGCCACCGGGGTGCCGCTGAACATCAGCAGCTACACCGGCATAATAATGGTGGTGGGCATCATTGCCGAAAACGCCATATTCACCGTGTGGCAGTACCGCGCCAACCGCCGCCGGGGCGGCAGCGTGGCCGAGGCGGTGGACTATGCCATCGCGCTGCGCATACGGCCCAAGCTGATGACCGCCATCGCCGCCGTGCTGGCCCTCATGCCGCTGGCCCTGGGCCTCGGCATAGGCGCACAGATGCAGCAACCCCTGGCTGTGGCGGTCATAGGCGGCTTCGTGGCCGGGCTGCCGCTGCTTCTGGTGGTGCTCCCAAAAATATTGCTGTGGATATACCGCAAAGAGGAAAACAACCACGGCAGTTAATCTTTTCTTTACAACAACTCAGTATTTTCGCGCCATATAACGACTAGATTCCAAGGATATGTGGAAATATTATGCACTGCTATCGGCATTCTTTGCCGCCCTGACGGCGATTTTCGCAAAAATCGGCGTCCGCAACATCAATTCCAACCTCGCCACCGCGATACGCACCACGGTGATCCTGCTCATCACCAGGGGCATCGTCCTGGCCGGGAGCCACCGCGCCGACATACGCGCCATCACGGGACGCACATGGCTGTTCCTGGTACTTTCGGGCATCGCCACGGGCCTGTCATGGCTGTTCTACTTCAAGGCCATACAGGAGGGCGACGTCTCACGCGTGGCCCCCATAGACAAACTCAGCGTGGTCATCACCATATTCCTGTCGTTCCTGCTGCTGAAAGAGCAGGTCAGCCCCAAGGTCATCCTCGGCGCCGCCCTCATCACTGCCGGCAGCATCGTGATGCTCATCAAGTGACCCGACCATGAAGCTACTTGTCATCGAAGACGAACGACGCCTGTCGGACAGCATCGCGGCCTACCTCGGCAGCGAAAACTACCTGTGCGAACAGGCGTTCAGCTATGGCGAGGCCATGGACAAGGCCGCCCTGTACGACTACGACTGCATCGTACTGGACCTGATGCTCCCGGGCGGCAACGGGCTGGACATCCTCCGCGAGATACGCCGGCGCGTCAACCCCGCCGGGGTGGTCATCGTCTCGGCAAAAGACGCCCTGGAAGACAAAATAAAGGGCCTGGAAATAGGCGCCGACGACTACCTGGCCAAGCCTTTCCACATGGCCGAGCTGGGCATGCGCATATACGCGGTGGTACGCCGGCGGCAGTTCGCGGCCAGCAACACCCTCCGTGACAACGGTCTGGAAATAAACCTGCACGAGTCGGCAGTGAGCGTGGGAGGGCGGCCCGTGGCGCTGACAAAGTCCGAGTACGAGCTGCTGCTGTTCTTTGTCGGCAACAAGAACCGCGTGGTGTCCAAAAGCGCCATCGCCGAACACCTCAGCGGCGAAATAGCCGACTATATGGACAACCACGACTTCGTGTACACCCACATCAAGAACCTCAAGGCCAAGCTCGCCGCCGCCGGCGTCCGCGACTGCGTGCAGAACATCTACGGCATGGGCTACAAATGGACAGAGGCATGAACCGGCACCGACTGATGCACAAGTCCCTGGTGCGCTTCGCGCTATGCACGGCGCTGCTGCTGGCACTGGCGACCCCGGCGTTCTACTGGCTCACCAAGAGCTTTTATGCCGAGGACATGGTGGACATCATAGACGCCGTGGCCAAGGGCGGAAGCATCCCCGACACAGACCTCGAAAAAGACGTGATGCAGGGCGTGACCCTGCAATTCGGCCTCATCGCCGCCGTGTTCGGCATCGCCGTGGTGCTGATGCTGCGCTTTATCTCGCACCGTCTGTGGCGCCCCTTCGAGGACACGCTCGCCGCCATCGAGGACTTCCGCATCGAGGACGGCAGGACGCTGCGGCTGCCCCCCTGCGACACCGTCGAGTTCGACCGTCTCAATTCGGCATTGTCACGGATGACGGAGGCCAGCGTCAGCAGCTACAACGCCCAGAAGGAATTCACGTCCAACGCCTCCCACGAGCTACAGACGCCGCTGGCCGTTTTCCGCAGCAGGCTGGACACGCTGATGCAGCTGCCCGGACTGACAGAACGGCAGGCCGCCATAGTGCAGGACCTTTACCAGACCGGCAACCGCCTCTCGCGCATAAGCCGCGACCTGTTGCTGCTGGCCAAGATTGACAACCGCCAGTTTGAGCGCTCGACGCCGGCAGACCTCGTGCAGGTCCTCGGCGGCATCAGGCCGTACACCGACACCATCGCCGACGGGACGGACATCAAATGGGACATATGCCCCGCCAGCATGGTGGTGAAAGCCAACCGCACATTGCTCGAAAGCCTCGCCACAAACTTAATAGTAAACGCGGTGCGCCACAACGCCGCCACAGGCCGCATACGCATAACCCTGGACGGAAGCGCCCTTTCCGTGTCCAACACGGGCAGCGGCCATGCGCTGGACGCCCGCCACATCTTTGACCGCTTCTACCGTGGCCGCAACTCCGGCAACGACAGCGGCTACGGCCTCGGACTGGCCATCGCAAAAGCCGTGTGCGACTACCACGGCTGGAAAATAGAATATTCGTACACCCATGGCGACCACACGTTTACAGTGCATTTTTGCTGACCTTGCAGCCGGCCTTGCCGGGTGCCGACAGATTTTCCACAAAATCGGGCTATACATTTGCCCCACACAGACAAAGAACTTCGCTATGAAACGAGCCATCACCGCCGCCATACTCGCGGCCACAGCGCTACACGGCCTTGCCGTTACACCGGCGGACAGCGTCACGGACATACGTCTCGGCGCGGACAGCGCCGCCATACGCCCTGCCGCCACGGCTTCCCCGGCCTCCATTCCGGCACTGCTGGGACACCTGGCCGTCACCGGCGTGCCTTTGGTGGCCGGAGGGTTGGCGGTCAAGAGCGAGGACGACCATTTCCGCAGCCTCCGCAACGACTATATGCCGCGCTTCAACCGCCACCTGGACGACTATATGCAGTATGCCCCGGCAGCGGTGATGCTGGGGATGAAGGCTTTCGGCGTCCCCGGGCGCAGCTCGTGGGGGCGCATGGTTGTCTCGGACGCGTTCTCGGCAGTGCTGATGGCGGCCACCGTCAACACACTCAAGCGCACCACGCACGTCGAGCGCCCGGACGGCTCCAACGACCATTCGTTCCCGTCGGGACACACGGCCACGGCATTCATGACCGCGACAATGCTCACCAAGGAATACGGCAGCCTCAGCCCGTGGGTGGGCATAGGCGCGTACACGGCGGCAACGGCCACGGGCCTCATGCGCATGGCCAACAACAAGCACTGGCTCAGCGACGTGCTCACCGGCGCCGGGATAGGCATAATTTCCACCGAGCTCGGGTACTACCTCTGCGACCTCATATTCAAGGGCAAGGGCCTGGCCTTGGAGGAAAAGCCGTCGGTGTTCAGCCGTGCCGACCGCCCGTCGTTCGTCAGCCTGTACATAGGCTTCAACATCCCGCTCAGCGGATACGACATCGACGAGGGACTGGAATTTGCCACGTCGTCGGGATGCTCGGGCGGCATCGAAGGCGCTTATTTCTTCAACCCGTACTTCGGCGTCGGGGGGCGCGTCACCGCGTCCAACACCTCGATAATAGTCAACGAGGACGAGGCTTCGGACGATACTTTCGACGCCGTGTCGGCCGTGGCCGGCGGTTATGCCTCCTACCCGCTGTCGGCACGCTGGACCGTAGGCACAAAGCTGCTGGCAGGATACATCCGCTATCCGGGCATAGACCTCTCGGGACGGCACATCGAGGGACGCGGCGGGATGGCCTTCGGTAGCGGCATCTCGCTCTCGTTCAAGGCCAAGGAGCATTACGGCATACGCTTCTTCCTCGACTACGACCTTATCCCGTCGCACAGCCGTTCCTCCGGCGAGTGGATGAACACCCTCGCCCTCGGCTCGGCATTCATGGTGACATTCTGAGCGGGCGCACGGGGCATAATGGCGCAAGCCCCTGTAGAGGCGCGACATATTGCGCCCCACAATAATTCAGCATTTTGACACGTCCTGGTCAGGACAGCACCACTGTGCGCACCTTCGAAGTGCAGGTGTACGGGTCTTTGTCCAGCCGGACTTGCACCGGGACCATCTCGCGCAAGGCCGCGTTGTGGCTAATCAGCACCACGCGGCGGCAGGTGTCGCGCTGCAACGACTGCAGCAACTCGATGGCGCTGTGCAGCGGCTGGCCGCTAAGCGTCCCGAAGCCCTCGTCGATAAACAGGGTGTCCACCACAAGGCGGTCGCTGATTTCGCTCAGTGCCAGCGAAAGTGCCAGCGACACCAGGAATGTCTCGCCGCCGGAAGGAGTGTTGCCGGAACGCACCACGCCGCCGCGCCCGTTGTCGCGGATGTTGATATTCAGCGTGCCGGGCACGCCCACGAGGTCGTACTGCGGCGTGAGCTTGTGCAGGTAGCGGTTGGCGTTGCCTAACAGCGAGCCGAGGACAAAGCCCAGGGCTATCTGCCTGAAACGGTCGCCGGTGGCGTCGCCGAGGATGCCGCAGAGGCTGTTCCATTTGTCGTACACTGCCTTGGCCTGGGCCACGCGGCCGAGCAGCGTGCTGTACTCGCGGCACAGGCGGCGGTCGTCCTCCAGCCTTCCGCGCAGACGCCCGGCCTCGCCGTTGGCCTGGTCACGGCGCGACGCATAACGGGACTGGGCGGCGGCAAGCAGCGGCAGCGGCGCCCCGGGGTCTGCGCCTTCGATTTCGGGCAGCGGCCCATGCCCGGCGGCAGCGGCGTGCGCCTGTCGGCGGCGCACGGCCTCGGCAAGCCTTGCTGCGGCTTCGGACACGGCGTCACGGACGCGTGACACTATGCCGCGCAGCTTTTTGATTTCGTCTGCGGACTTGGCGGCGAGGGCGGCGAGGGCTTCACGCGGCACATCCCCGCGGCTGTCCAGGTAGCGTTGTATGCTTTCTTCGCACGCTTTTTTCTTTTCGGCATACCCGGCCAGCTGTGCCGTGGCCGTGCTGACGGCTCCCGCCAGTTCGTTGGCGTTGTCCACGGTGACGGCCTCCTTGCACAGAGGCCCTGATGCGGCGGATGCCGCGGCGGCTTGAAGCGCCTCTGCGGGCAGTGCCGCGAGCGCCCGGCCATAGACGGATTGCACGGCTGCGAGTTCCTTCTGCCCGACTTCTATGTCGTGGCTGCGGCGGTCTATCGATGCCTTGAGCGCGGCAATGGCGTCGCGTTCGTCCATGTATGCTTTGAGCAGTGCCGCCGGGTCGGTGTCCCCGGGGTCGCCGAACACATGGCCGGGGTCTGCGGCTCCGGCCTGTGCCAGGGCCGCGGCCTTTTCGGCCTTGCGCGACCGGAGCGTGTCGCCCAACGAGGCCGCGGACGCACGCAGCGAGGCCAGGCGCGTCGACGCGGCCTCGGACTTCTCCCTGGCCTTGGACACGGCGGCGGCAGCCTCTGTCGCGGCCTTGCGCAGCTGTGCCACCCTGGCCTGTGCCTCGTTAATCTTTTCAATGGCGGCGTCAGCCCTGAGGATGTCGGCGTCCACGGCTTCGATTTGTGCGTCTATGCCGCCTTCCCAGCCTTCGGCCAAGCCGAGGCCCCCGGCCTTCGCGGCTATGTCCTGCCGGCGCCGTCTGACGTCCGCACGGAGTTTCTCGAGGGCTTTCTGCGTCTCTTTCTTCAGGCTCTCGGCGGCGGACTTGTCGCGTTTGAGGCCGTTCTGCCTGTCGCGCAGGTTGTCCAAAGCCTTCTGCGCCTTTTCTTTCTCGCCTTTCAGCGCCTCGAATTCTTCTGACAGCTCCTTTTGCTGCGGCAGTTCGTGGGCGACCTCCTGGTTGCAGAGCGGGCAGCGGCATCCGGGGGTGAGGCGTGCGCGGACTTTTTCGAGGTTCTTGTCTATGGCGATGTTCGCCAGCGAGAAGGTTTTCTCGACAAGTTTCAGGACCTCGTCCGCCGTCTTAATCTGCGGTTCGAGTGCCGCAATATCGGTATCGCTCTGTGCTATGCCTTTGTCATACACGGCTATGGCGCTCTCTTTTTCGGCGATTTCCTTGTCCTTGGCCGTTGCCTCGGAGTGGAGCGTGCGCAGCTCGCGCAGCAGCCCCCGGCGGTTTTCTAGCCCTGTGCGGCGCGTGCGCGTGTCGTCGGGAGACAGCGAGGCGAGTTCTTCTTCCCCGGCCTTGAGGGCTTCGGCGGCAGCGGCGTCCGACTTTTGCGCCGCCTCAAGGGCGGACTGCGCCTTGTTGTACTCGTCCTGCACGCGGTTTTCTTCGTCCTTTGTGCGTGCAAGGTCGCCAGAGAGCTTGTTGATTGCATTGTCGGAACTTATCACGGCATTGAGGGCGGCCACAAGCTGTGCGTCCTGCCCGATTACCTGCCGCTGCGGCGCTTTCTCGGCGTATCCGGCCTGTTCGGCGGCAAGCCGTCCGGCGGCCTCGGCAAGTCCGGAGCGTCGTTCTTGGAGGGCCAGCCCAAGGGCGTGCAGCCGAGTGGCCAGGAGGGCCAGCGAGGCGCGGCAGCGTGCCTCGCTGGCCTCGTTGGCGGAAACCTCGCGCATGGCGCCGACGATGTCTGCGGCATCGTCGTACAGCGCGGTCTCGGAGGCGGCGGCAGTGTATTCCGGAGCCAGCATGGCGGCCTCGGCTTCGGTCTTCTGGCTGGTGGCACTGGCTACGGCGGTCTGGATTTCCGCATCGCCTTCCAGCCACGCCATGCGCGTGCCAATCTCCATACAGCGCCCGGAGAAGGCGGAGGCGAGGGCTGTCTGCGCGGCGATGGCGGAGGCCACGGAGGCGCGTTCCTCCCCGGTCATAGGCTCGATGGTGCCGAGCTGCTCGGCCAGCCGCTCCCATGCCGTCCTATAGTCGCGGGTCTTCTCGTAAATCTTCGCGCCTATCTTCGAGTAGATGTTGTTCCCAAGGATTTTTTCGAGGATTACGGCCTTGTCCGCATCGGAGCTTTTGTAAAAGCGGGCAAACTGTCCCTGCGCCAGCATCGTGGTGCGGCAGAACTGGTTGAAATCCAGCCCGACAATACCACGGACGGTTTTCTCCACGCCTTTGTCCACGACTTCGGCGCCGGTGTCAATCCTCATGGTGGCGCCGTCCACCTCCGCGCCGCCGCACACCAGGAAGTTCTTGGCGTCGCGGTATGCCCTGTTGGCGGACTTGTTGCCTTTGCGCCCCCGTATAAAGGCGTCAAAGGTGCGGCCCGTCCCCTGGGCGCAGTACCACCCGGCGGTATACAGCCTTTCGGTGCCGCCGTCCTCCGTCGTGAAGGCCAGCAGGGCCCACGACTCGGTCGTGCCGGTGGTCATCAACTGCCGCACGTCGTTCATCGCCAGGGACTTCTCGCCGTCGTCGCTGGTGCGCGACTTCATCTCGGTTTCTTCCATGCGCGGTGCCTTGCCGTAGAGGGCCAGGCAGATGGCGTCGAGTATCGTGGTCTTGCCGGTGCCGGTCTCGCCGCATATCAGCACAAGGTCGGCGCCGCTTGGCAGCGAGCTTTCAAAGTCAAGCGTATAGTCGGCTATGGTGGCTATATTGTGTATGGTTATCTTCTTGATTTTCATCTTTCGCAGTCTTTAAGGCCGGGTCATGCCCCTCGTTTTTCTTCTTCTATCTCGTCAAGGACTTCCCTGAACAGGCTGTCGGTATCGCCGTCCCAGTTGGCCAGGCCCTTTGCCTTGACGTACAGGTGCGCCATCTCCAACGGCGGCATCGCCTCGAAGTCGTTGAACGTCAACACCGTGGACGAGGCTTTCGCATCTGCCTCGCCGAGTTCCTGCTCGTAATTGGCCGTGCAGATGATGCAGCGGCAGCCCCGGTCGGCGGCCAACTTGCGTGCCTGCGCCATATAGCCCTGGGGCAGCAGGTCTTTCTGCTTGATGTTGAGGCGTATGTATGTTTCCTTGTCCGCATCGTAGCGGCCAAGGGCGTCGATGGCCTCGTCCCATGTGTATGTGCCGTGCGACGGGAGTGTCTGCAACGGTCGTGACGGCACCACCTCGCGGAACTCGAGCGTCACCGTGCCGTTCCGCCGTCCGGGGATGTCGGCGATATACACCCCGTGGGGCGCGTACGCCTGGTCGAAGCCGGTAGGGAGCAAGCTTCCGCTATAAGCCGCCGTCGAGCCAGTGGCCTTGTCGTAATGCACATAGCGGCCGTGTATATGCCCCAGCGCGAGATAGTCGTACCCGTCTCCCCATACGGTCAGTGGACGTCCTTCGATGGTGCCGACCACGGGATGCTCTTCGCCGCCGCCAGACGCTGCCGTGGGGACGCTGCCGCCGTAGGCGGCGTCCACGGCGGCCTTGTTTTCCGCGACAAGCTCGTCCACGGTGGCATGTGCCACCATCGCCACCGGAAGCCCGGAATGGTTGCGGCGCCCCACGATTTCGCACAAGCGCGTACACAGGCGGTCTACGGCCACATAGCGGCTGGCATACGGCACGGCGATGATATATCCGCGCCCGGGGACTTCGACGACATAGCGGTTCCAAAGCAGCGCATCAGCCGTCTCAGCAGCGCCATTGCCAGCGTCGTCGGCATCATCTTCCTCGCCGTCCGGGTCGTATACTTCCCGGCTGACAATGCCGCCGACGACGTGTATCCCGGCACGTTCCCACAGGGGGCTGTGGGCGTCCTGCCGCCGGGCACTGTCGTGGTTGCCGGCGATGGCGACGATGGCGGTGCCGGGGGCGGCGTCACTGATTTGCAGCAGCGTGTCCACGAACAGTTTCTCGGCCTCGGAGGACGGGGTGCCGGTATCGTAGATGTCGCCGGCAATGACCACGGCGTCAGGACGCTCCTGGCGCACGATGTCCACAACCTGCCGGCAGGCGTCGCGCTGCTCGCCTATGCGGTTGTTGTCATAGAGCGGGTGGCCGAGGTGCCAGTCTGCCGTATGGAGGATTTTCATGGGAAGTGAGTTTTAATTTGTTGTTTGTCAACAGCGCAGCCGCAGGCGGCATTTTGTCCCCTGCGGCTGCGCTGCGTTATGGCGTGTGCCGCTCAGATGGAGAGGCGGCGCAGTGTCTCGAGGAGGTCGCGGTTGATGGGCTTGTCGTTCTTGATGGCCTTGGAGAATGGCACGTATACAATCTCGTCGTCCTTGATGCCGATCATCACGTTGCGCTGGTCTTCCATGAGGGCGTCGATGGCGGCGGCACCCATACGCGAGGCGATGATGCGGTCGAAGGCCGTGGGCGACCCTCCGCGTTGCAGGTGTCCGAGGATGGACACGCGCACGTCGTAGCCGGGATACTCGTTCTTGACGCGTTCGGCCAGCCCCATGGCGCCGCCCGTGACAGGGCTTTCGGCCACAAGCACTATGGACGAGTTCTTGCTCTTGCGAAAGCCGTTCTGTATCAGTTCGGCCAGCTGGTCAACCTGCGTGCTGATTTCGGGGATGATGGCGGCCTCGGCGCCGGAGGCTATGGCGCCGTTGAGGGCCAGGAAGCCGGCGTCGCGGCCCATGACCTCCACAAAGAACAGGCGCTCGTGGCTCGTGGCCGTGTCGCGGATTTTGTCGACGCACTGCATGATGGTGTTGAGCGCCGTGTCATAACCTATGGTGCTGTCCGTGCCATAGAGGTCGTTGTCGATGGTGCCGGGCAGGCCTATGATGGGATAGTTGAACTCGTTGGCAAATATGCGGGCGCCCGTGAGCGAGCCGTCGCCGCCGATGACCACGAGGGCGTCGATGCCGTGGCGGCGCAGCACATCGTAGGCCAGCTGCCGCCCTTCGGGCGTGGTGAACTCCTTGCATCGCGCGGTCTTGAGGATGGTGCCGCCCTGCTGGATGATATTGGAGACGTCCTGGGTATGGAATTCCTTGATGTCGTCTGCTATCAGGCCGTGGTAGCCACGATATATACCCTTGACTTTAAGCCCGTTGTATATCGCCGAGCGCGTCACGGCACGTATCGCGGCGTTCATGCCGGGGGCATCGCCGCCGGACGTCAGTATGCCGATACATTTGATGTTGTCCATAGCTCAAAGGATTTTTTCGTTGAAGTATAAAGAAGTCTGAAGTAGTAAGTATGATATCCTGTGTTATTCGGCAGCCTCGTCCGCGCCCTTGTCCTTGGGCGGCAGACTGCGCTTTTTCCAGCCACGGTCGCGCATGATGGCGCCGGTGGCAGGCGGCAGTTTCGGGCCGTTCCCGCCTATGGATTTGAGCGCGTGGACGTTGCGGCGACGTGCCAGCGGGTTGTCGCTCTCCGGGGCAAATGCCTCGGCGGCATTGTCGCGGTTGTCACGATTGTCGCGGTTGTCACGGTCATCGCGGCGGAAGCCGCCTTTGCGGTCGTCGTCACGCCGTCCGAAGGGCTTGCGGCGGTCGTCACGGTCATCGCGGCGGAAGCCGCCTTTGCGGTCGTCGTCACGCCGCCCGAAAGGCTTGCGGCGGTCGTCGCGGCCCTCGCGTGCGGGGCGTTCATCGATGGTCTTGAGGCGTCCACCGGCGGCTCGGAAGTCGCGCTTGGTGCCGGCAAATATCACGTATTGGCGCAGCTGGCATTCCAACGAGCCGTTGAGCAGGTCGGTCTTGGTGGTGGGCGCAAGCCCTATGCAGTGGAAATATTCCTCGTGGTAGCCTATAATCCACGCTTCCCATCCGGCAAAGACGTGTTTCAGCTTCGAGCCTATGGTCTCGTACAGCGCTTCCATGTCGGGGGCGCTTATGCGCTCGCCGTAGGGAGGGTTGGTGACGATGATGCCTTCGGGCGCTGGCGCCTCTTCCCATGCGGAAATGGGGCGGACGGAGACTTCCACGTCCTTGGCCACGCCGGCTGCCGTGAGGTTGCGGCGCGCGATATCGACTGCCGCCGGCGAGATGTCGCACCCGATGATGGGATGCGTTATGGGGCGCTCGGCGCTGTCGTCGTTGAGGAGGCGTTCAAAGAGCTCGGCGTCGAAGTCGGGCCAGTGCTCGAAGGCAAAGCCCTGTCGGAAGACGCCCGGCTTGATGTTGGCGGCGATAAGGGCGGCCTCCACGAGGAAGGTGCCGCTGCCGCACATGGGGTCTACAAAGGGGCGGTCGCCGCGGTACCCGCTCAGCAGCAGGGTGCCGGCGGCCAGCACCTCGCTGATGGGGGCC
>X341_Western_Lowland_Gorilla__coassemble_444_pt1 | contig 19878 bp, 17 predicted proteins | sample X341_Western_Lowland_Gorilla__metabat2_low_PE_002 | metagenome-assembled genome bin X341_Western_Lowland_Gorilla | reverse complement strand
GATAGTGTACCTGCGCGACCACCATCGCGAGTTAGACGACGAGACGCGCCGCAAGCTGATGGAACATGTCGCCATGCACTGCCCCGACCCGGCGGCAGCGGCGGCCCTCGCCGACATTCACGGCGACAAATGGGGGACGCTGTATCCGCGTGAGGACACGGCCACGCCCGGGACGACGGCCACCATAGACAAATTCATCGCGACATACGGACACGCCTCCGCCGAGGAAGACGCGCTTCTCGAGCGCCTCATACTCAATCCCACACCCGACTACGGCGCCGTCCTTGCCGACGAGGACGCGGCAGGGCGCGACGATGCCGCCGCCCCTGCGGATGCCACTGCCGCCGGCATTGACGGCTTCCTGGCGGCGCACGGCGCCGGTGGCGAAATCCGCCTCGCCGAAACACCACTCCAAAAGTCCGAAGAAACCGTAATCCCGGAGGAGCAGGCAGAGGCGGTAGAAGACGGCGCGGCAAAGAGCGCGGCAGAAGAAACGGCAGGGAATACGGCAGCAGGCGTGGCAGAAATCCCCGCCGGGGACGACAGCCCGAAAGACACCCCGGCCATGCCGAAAAAAAACGCGAAAGACCAGCAGCCCTCGTCGTCGCTGAGCGAATCCCTGGCAAAAATCTACATCCGGCAGGGACGTTATCGCCGTGCTTACGAAATATTGTCCGACTTAAATTTGAAAAATCCGGAAAAAAGTATTTACTTTGCAGACCAATTGCGCTTCCTGCGCAAAGTCATCAGCTTGATGCCGCCCGGACAAGAAGGCGAAAGTCGGGAATGATGGCTTTGTGTCGATGTGTAATTATGTGATATCCAATCAAAAACAATAACAACTAACCATACAATGCACATAGTATTTATCGTACTCGTAGTAATCGTAGCAATCCTGCTCATCGGTATCGTACTCATCCAGAAGTCCAAGGGTGGCGGCCTGTCCTCGCAGTTCGGCGCAGGCAACCAGATGCTTGGCGTGAAAGGCACCAACACATTCCTGGAGAAGACCACGTGGACACTCGCAGCCCTGATCCTGGTGCTTTCGGTAGCCAGCGCATACACGCTGCCCCAGATTTCCACCGAGCCGCGTGCCAAAATCGAGGCAGCGACAACAGGCGCCAAGGGCTTCAACAACAACGCCGCCACGGACAACGGTGCCGCTAAAACGGCTGCCGCAACGCCCGCCGCAACGCCCGCTGCTTCTACGACTACCACCCCCGCAGGAGAATAAAATCTCTTGACAAAGATATCACGGAGGGGAAGCGCCCTCCGGCAGGCCTTACAGGCCAATAGAACCTGGACGGCTCTATTGGCCTAATGCTGTTTATGACACCGCACACACCTATGGATATACCGCAACAAAGACATACGCGCCGGGACTTCGAGCTAATGGCGCCCGTGGGGTCTTACGAGTCGCTGCACGCGGCAATAGATGCCGGTGCCGACGCCGTGTACCTGGGCCTTGGCACGCTCAATATGCGCGCACGCTCCAGCGTGAATTTCACGACTGACGACCTGCACGTTATTGCCGACACGTGCCGCGAGGCCGGGGTCAAGATTTACCTGACCCTCAACACCGTCCTCTACGACGAAGACATGGACGCCGCCGCCGAGATATTGCGACATGCCGCCGAATGCGGTGTCAGCGCCATCATTGCCAGCGACATAGCCGCCATCAAGATGGCGCGGGAACTCGGCCTTGAAGTGCATATATCCACGCAGTGCAACGTCACCAACTTCGAGGCGCTGCGCTTCTACGCGCAGTGGGCCGACACGGTGGTGCTTGCCCGCGAACTCAGCCTCGACCAGGTATATGCGATACACCGCCGCATAGTGCAGGAAGACCTACGCGGCCCACATGGCGGACTGGTGAAAATCGAGATGTTCTGCCACGGCGCGTTGTGCATGGCCGTCTCCGGAAAATGCTATATGAGCCTGCACCAGATGGACAGCAGCGCCAACCGCGGGTCCTGCACCCAGATATGCCGCCGCGCCTACGACCTGACAGACCGCGACACGGGGCAGCAAATCACCGTGGACGGCAAATACCTGATGTCGCCCAAAGACCTCAAGACCATCCACTTCCTCAACAAGATGGTAGACGCCGGGGTGGGCGTGTTCAAAATCGAAGGACGTGCACGCGGGCCGGAGTACGTGCGCGAGGCCGTGGCATGTTATGATGCCGCCCTGCGTGCCATCTGCGACGGCACATACGGCGACGACCTTATCGCCCGGTGGGACGAGCGGCTCGGACACATCTTCAACCGCGGCTTTTGGGACGGCTATTACCTTGGCCGCCGCCTTGGCGAGTGGTCCTCGCACTACGGGTCGTCCGCCACGCGCAAGAAAGTCTATGCCGCACGCGCCACGCGCTACTTCCCGCGCCTCGGTGTCGCCGAGTTCCGTATGGAAGCCGGGACGCTGCGCCTCGGCGACGAAGTCGTCATAACCGGACCCACGACCGGGGCGCTTATCACCACGGCTGGCGAGATCCACGGCGACGACGGGGCGCCGGTAGAAAGCATCGGCAAAGGACACGACTTCGCAATCGCCGTGCCCTCCAAGGTCAGGCCGGGCGACCGCCTCTACCTGTGGGAGCATGTGGACAAAGACAATCCGCGCCATCCGCGCTTTTGATACTGCATAACTGACTATGGGCAAAACACTAAGCGACTATGAGCAATAAGACGATAGCCTGGTGCCGTAAATTCCTCTCGATTCCGGCGATACTCGTAATCGGGGTCATAATATACCTGATGTTTATACAGGAGAACTCGGTGGCACGCATATACCGCAACCGCACTGTCATAGACAGCCTCAACCGCGAGATAACGCGCTACAACGACACCCTTGTGAAATACCAGGAACTCAACCTTCGGCTTGACCAGGGCGATGCCGCGACGATAGAGCGCATTGTCCGCGAGCAGCACGACATGAGCCTGGCCAACGAGGATGTCTACGTGTTCAAGTGAGCCGGCACGGCAAAGCCGCATGGCTGGCATGGCTATGGGCCGTTACGCCAATAAGCCAGGAACGTCCATATACACGCAAATTCATAGAAACAAACCAAAACGCAACAATATAACGCACTTATGAAACGCCAAAAAGCCGCAAACATTATATCCAGCGTGGGCCTCGTCATCATCGCCGTCGGCGTACTTATGCCGCTGCTGATGGGCCCCGGAAGCACCATCTACCGCTATGTCTTCAGCACCGGCGCCGTCCTGCTGCTGGTGGGGCGCTTCCTCGACAAATACACCGGGGACATCTTCCGCGTGCGGCGCCTGTATGTCATACAGCGCTGGAGCGCCATCTTCCAATGCGCTGCCGCCTTCTTCATGTTCTACTCGCAAGACCCTCGTGACTGGCTGGTGTTTGTCCTTGCCGGCGCCGTCCTCCAGCTCTACGTCTCCATTGCCGTCCCCATAGTCATCCGCAAGGCGGCAAAAAAATAGCGGCGTTTCCGTCGGCGGCTTCCGCTGCCATCCTTACGTATTGCCTCTATGCCTGCGGGGAGAGAAAGCTCCGGGCGTAGAGGCAAATTCGCTATTTATGTGCGCGGCCGGGGCCGTGCGGCGCGAAATCTTCCGAAAAAGAATGCGCGGCATAAGGCGTGTATGTCGGAAAAATTGCGTAAATTCGTGGCACACTTCGTGCGCAGAAGCGCACGGGGCGGGCGCGACGCCGCACAGTCGTTGCTTTTTAAGATGTAATATTATCCTAAACTCCTTATAATGAGTTATCTGAAGTTTGATAAGAACCTACTGATAAACCTTGACCAGTCTCTGCCAAAAGAGATGCTGCGCACCAACAGGGCGGGAGCATACCATTGCACCACGCTGGTGGGCTGCAATACGCGCAAGCAGCACGGCCTGCTCGTGATCCCCATCCCCGAGATGGGGTATCGTCCGCACGTGCTGCTGTCCACGCTCGACGAGACCGTGATACAGCACGGGGCGCCGTTCAACCTCGGCATCCACCGCTACAAAGGCGGGGTGTACAGCCCCAACGGGCACAAGTATATCCGCGAATTTGACTGCGAGAGCGTGCCGCGCACGACCTACCGTGTCGGCGGCGTCATCCTGACCAAGGAGAAGATTTTCATAACGGACGAAAACCGGATACTTATCCGCTACACCCTTGTGGAGGCGCACTCGCCGACAAAGCTCCAGTTCCGTCCGTTCCTTGCCTTCCGCGACTCCAACGCGCTGGTTATGGCCAACGATGCCATCAACCGCACGATTACGCCGGTCGAAAACGGTGTCGCCACCTGCCTTTACGACGGCTTCCCGACGCTGTACATGCAGTTCTCGCACAAGCCGGTATGGGTGGACGACCCCAACTGGTACCGCGACATCGAGTACGTCAAAGACCTCGAGCGACAGGTGCCGTACACCGAAGACCTGTGGGTGCCCGGCTACTTCGAGGTGCCCATCAAGAAAGGCGAGAGCATCATATTCAGTGCCGGCGTCAACGAAGTGCGTCCCCGGCAGCTGGCCAAGATGTACACGGCGGAAATCGCGCTGCGCACGCCGCGCACATCGTTCTTCAACTGCCTGAAGAATGCTGCCAAGCAATTCTACCTGCGCCGCAACGGCGGCCTCTACGTGCTCTCGGGCTATCCCTGGGGCGTTGTGCTGGCACGCAACACCTTTATGGCCGCCCCCGGCATCACGCTGGCCATAGACCACGAGAAAGACTTCCACGAAATCATGGCCACGGCACTGGCCGCGTTGCGCCGCTTTATGGACGACGGCAGCGAAGACGAGGCCATCGCCGGCATATCGCTGCCCGACATACCCCTGTGGGCTGTATGGGCGATACAGCAGTATGGCAAGCTGTATCCCGAAGAGGCCCCCGTGCGCTATGGCGACGTGGTGCGCGACATCGCGGACTACATACTGGACAACAAACATCCCAACCTGCGCTACAACGATGCGGACGGGATGGTCACGACCAACGGCGCCGACACGCCGGTGTCCTGGATGAACGGCATGGTGGACGGCCGCCCGGTCAACCCGCGCACCGGCTACCTTGTCGAGTTCAACGCCCTGTGGTATAACGCCCTGCGCTATGCGTTGGCCCTGACACCCGACGACGATGCCCACGCAGAGCGGCGCCAGCGCTGGAGCGATGCCGCCGCGCTGATGGACAGCACCTTCCCGGCCAAGTTCCTCAACGAATGGGGATATATGTACGACTACGTCAACGGCAATTATGCCGACCCGTCCGTGCGGCCCAACATGGCCGTGGCCATCGGCGTCGAATACAGCCCGCTGAGCCGCCGCCAGCGCAAGAACGTGCTTGACGTGGTAACACGCGAGCTTCTGACCTCCAAGGGGCTGCGCACACTTTCGCCCAAGAGCTACGGCTACCGCCCGGTATACCTTGGGGGCGAGCGCGACCGAGAGCTTACCCTGCACCAGGGGCCTGCCCGGCCATGGCTCATGGGCTTCTACGCCAATGCCTACCTCAAGGTATTCGGCATGAGCGGCGTGTCCTATATCGACCGTATGCTCATAGGCTTCGAGGAAGAAATGTCCTGGGGCTGCATCGGGTCGCTGAGCCAGCTGTACGATGCCAACCCGCCGTTCCTGGGCCGTGGCGCCATATCACACGCCACCAACGTGGGCGAGGTGCTGCACACCCTGCGGATGCTCAAGCGCATGACCCTGTAAGCCGGGTGTCGAGAGTGAATTACAATGACAATTGACCAACATAACAACAACCATAAATCCAATATATGAGAGCCTTAATGTTCGGATGGGAGTTTCCCCCGCACATCCTTGGCGGCTTAGGCACTGCCAGCTACGGCCTTACACGCGGTATGGCGTCCTGCGGCGGCATAGACATCACCTTCGTGATACCCAAGCCGTGGGGTGACGAAGACCGTTCGTTTGCGCACATCATAGGCGCCTCCCAGGTTCCGGTGGCGTGGCGCGAGACGTCACGCGAGTATGTGGACGGACGCATAGGGCGGCTGATGGACCCGGAATTATACTTCCGCCTGCGCGACCACATCTATGCCGACTTCAACTATATGCGCACCAACGACCTGGGGTGCATAGAATTTTCGGGCCGCTACCCGGACAACCTGCTTGAGGAAATCAACAACTACTCCATCACTGCCGGGGTGATAGCGCGGACGCTTGACTTTGACATCATCCACAGCCACGACTGGCTCACCTATCCCGCCGGCATACACGCCAAGCAGGTGACGGGCAAGCCCCTGGTGATACACGTGCATGCCACGGACTATGACCGCAGCCGGGGCAATGTCAACCCCACGGTGTTCAATATCGAGCGTGACGGAATGCTTCACGCCGACCATATCATCACGGTCAGCAACCTTACGCGTAACACCGTCATAGACAAATATGGGATTGACCCGGCCAAGGTGACCACTGTGCACAACGCCGTCATCCCGCTGGAACAGGAAATCCTTGACATCAAGGCCCCGCATCCCAAGGAGAAGGTCGTCACCTTCCTTGGCCGTATCACGATGCAGAAAGGCCAGGAATATTTCGTCGAGGCAGCGGTCAAAGTCCTCAAGAACAACCACAACGTGCGCTTCGTGATGGCCGGCAGCGGCGATATGATGGACGCCATGATCGAACTGGCGGCACGGCGCGGCATTGCCGACCGCTTCCACTTCCCCGGTTTCCAGAAAGGACGCCAGGTGTACGAGATGCTCAGCGCCTCGGACGTCTATATCATGCCCTCGGTGTCAGAGCCTTTCGGCATCTCGCCGCTGGAAGCCATGCAGATGGGCGTGCCGTCCATAATATCCAAGCAGAGCGGATGCGCCGAGATCCTGCACAACGTCATCAAGACCGACTACTGGGATATCGACGCCATGGCAGACGCTATCAACGCCATCGTGTCCTATCCGTCCATGCATGCCTTCCTGCGCGACGAGGGCATAAAGGAAGTCGCCCAGATTACATGGGACAAGGCCGGGCAAAAAGTCATAGACATATACCACAAAGTGCTTGGGTGGTAAGCCGGGACAATGTAACAACAAACAAGAAAAACGTCACACGACAATATAGATATGAAAGCCGTTTCACTGAATTTTGAGATACACCAGCCTATGCGCCTCAAGCGCTACCGCTTTTTCGATATAGGCAACGACCATTATTACTATGATGATTTTCTAAACGACGATATAATCACCGGGCTTGCCGCACGCAGCTACCTTCCTGCCGCACGGACGCTGCTCGAAATGCTTGGCGACAAGGCATATCCCTTCCGCTGCTCGATAGCCATCAGCGGCATCGCCATCGAACAGTTCGAGCAATACGTGCCCGAGATGATAGACATGCTGCGCCGTCTGGCCGAAACAGGCCGCGTGGAGTTCCTGGCACAGCCCTACGCCCATTCGCTGGCGTCGCTGTCCGACCCGGAAGAATTTGCCGCGCAGGTGAAAGCCCAGTGCGACCGCGTCGAAGAACTCTTCGGATGCCGTCCGACGGTGCTGCGCAACACCGAATTCCTATACAGCGACGACATGGCGCCGCAGATTGCCGCCATGGGCTTCAAGGGCGTGGTTACAGAAGGCGCAAAGCACATCCTGGGCTGGCGCTCGCCGAACTATGTGTATAGCGCCGCCTCGGCACCCAAGCTCAAGGTGCTGATGCGTAATGCGAAGCTTTCGGACGATATATGCTTCCGTTTTAGCGACACAAGCTGGGACGCATATCCGCTGACTGCCGACAAGTATATAGACTGGGTGGCTGCCACGCCGGAGGAGGAGCAGATAATCAACCTGTGCATGAATTTGGACACCTTTGGCGGCTTGCAGAGCGGCGACAGCGGCATCTTCGACTTCCTCAAGGCGTTGCCGCGCTTTGCCGCCGGGCGTGATGTGGCCTTTGTGACGCCCTCCGAGGTTGTGCGCAAGACAAAGGCGGTGGCCCCTGTCTCGGTGGTGCATCCCATCAGCGGCGCAGACGAGGCCCGTGACACGTCGGCATGGCTGGGCAACCAGTTGCAGGACGAGGCGTTCCGCAAGCTCTATTCAGTGGCCGAGCGCGTGCGCCTGTGCGGCGACCGCCGCCTCCAGCAGGACTGGGTGTACTTGCAGGCCAGCGACCACTTCTACTATATGTCCACCAAGCATCTTGCCGACGGGGCGGTGCACTCGCTGTTCTCCCCGTATGAGACCCCGTTTGCGGCGTTCACCAACTATATGAACGTGCTGGCAGACTTTATAGTCCGTGTCGAGGAGCAATATCCCATGACGGTGGACAACGAGGAGCTGAACTCGCTGCTCACCACCATCCGCAACCAGGAACGCGAAATCGAGATGCTCAACAAGGAAGTCGCATCCATGCGCAAGAACATCGAGCATTTCAACGAGGAACACGCCCTGCGCGTGCCGCAGAAGAAGGAGGAAGCCGCGCCCGCGGCTGCCAAGACGGCCAAGACGGCCAAAAATACCGTTAAGGGCAAAGAAAGCAAGGCATCAAAAACCACTACAAAGAAGACCGCGAAAAAATGATACGCAAATCCATAATGGCCGTCTTGTGCGCCCTGATTGCGGCGCCAAGCCTCATGGCCGCCACCCCAAAAGAATATACAGAAAACGTTTTACAGTGCATAAGCACGCGTGCCAGCGTGCGGCAGTATACCGACGCGCCGGTGTCCGAGGCAACCGTGGACACGCTGCTGCGTGCGGCCATGTGCGCCCCCACGGCGGTCAACCGCCAGCCGTGGGCTTTCGTGGTTGTCCGCGACGAAGCAGTGCGTGCCACGCTTGCAAAGGCCCTGCCTAATGCCGGAGACAAGCTCACCAAGGCGCCCGTCGCCATCGTCGTATGCGGCGACAGCACGCGTATGTTCAAGCCGCAGCCCGAGTTTTGGGTGCAGGACTGTAGCGCCGCTACCGAGAACCTGCTGCTGGCGGCACATGCCTGCGGCCTTGGCGCCGTATGGTGCGGCCTGTATCCCGACTTGGAGCGTGTCGGCAAGGCCCGTGACGTCCTCGGCCTTGAGGCGCGTTATGTGCCGCTGTGCATCATCCCGGTGGGATATCCGGCAGCACCTGTCGAGCCCAAGGACAAGTACCGCGAAGATGCGATAATACGGCGCTGAACTGCCGGCCTCGCCTATGATATTGTAAAAAAAATAATGACTTAAATACTCTCACGCTATGGATTTAGGATGGCTTATAGTCCTCGTCTGCTTTGTTCCATGGCTTAAAGACGCTTTTGACAAGCGTGCGGACAACTGAGTCCGCCGTGCCGGAACAATTCTTGCGGATCTGTGTCTGCCGGGTGGTGGGCGCGGATCCGCGTGTTTGTGCGTGTCGCGCAGTCAGCGCCGTGACATGCAAAAAAAAGAGGGACTCCTCGCGGAGTCCCTGTCTTTATTGGTTTCCAATAGGTACAATTTCTAAGGTAAAAAAGATTGTTAGGTTTTGCGAGGACAAAATTATAAAGGCTTTGCCACCGCACAAAATATATTTATATGTTCTACAACATAATTTTTCAAATAACGAACGCCGCATAACGGTGCTTTATGCTGTGCAAATAATTCTTTTACAGTGTGTTGGTGTGGCCGGAAGGCCGCAAATTTCGCTGTTTCCGCGTGGTTAAGATTTGTTAATTCGCGTTTTGTCCGTCAGTAAAATGTAATAATTGGAGGCTGTTTCCGTCGAATACCGCATAGGTGAACTGGGCAAAGCAGTCGCCGAGGATGACGACGTGCGTGCCGTTGTCTATGGGGTAGTCGAGCGCGATGTGGCGGTGTCCGAGGACAAAGAAGTCGATGTCCGGATGTTGTGCGAGGTAGCCGCGTGCAAAGATGATGAAACGCTCTTTTTCGGGGTCTGCGACCACGGGGTGCGACATAGGGTCTACACCCCGGCTGTGGCGCGACCACCGGTGTGCAAACGGGATTGTCCATCGCGGATGGATGCCCGAGTACAGCTTCTGGCACAGGCGGTTGCGGAAGAATGCGCGTAGTATACGGAAACTGCGCTTGTCGCCGTACAGGGCGTCGCCGTGTCCGAGGAAAAACCTCTTGCCGTCGATGTCGCGTGTCACATTCCCGTCAATGACTTCCATGCCGATTTGGTCGCGCAGGTAGTCGAAGAGCCAGATGTCGTGGTTGCCGATAAACCATACAATCTTGATGCCCATGTCCGACATCCGCGCCAGCTGTCCGAAGAAGCGTATGTATCCGCGTGGGACCACGGTGCGGTACTCGAACCAGTAGTCCAGGATGTCGCCCAGGAGGTATAGCGTCTTGCAGTCTTTCTCGAAGGACTGGAGCATACGCACCACGCGGCCCTCATGCCCGCGCCAGTCGTCGATGTACGCGGCACCCAGGTGCATGTCGCTGACAAAGTATGTCTTGTCGCGTTTCGTGGATGTATGGGCAGTGTCGCTCATGGCTTGTGGACGGTCGGAGGACGTGCTGTTACAATAGGCCTAACTCGAGCTTGGCTTCCTCGCTCATCATGTCGCGGTTCCATTCAGGCTCGAAGACGATGTTGACTTTCACGCTTTTGACGCCCTCGATGCTTTCCAGCTTCTGTCTGGCGTCCTCCACGAGGAAGTCTGCCGCCGGGCAGTTGGGGGCGGTCAGGGTCATGTCTACGTCGAGGTTGGCCTCGTCGTCCACGTCGATGCGGTATATAAGTCCCAGGGAGTAGACGTCCACCGGGATTTCGGGGTCAAAGACCGTGCGCAGCATACGCACCGCCTCCTGCTGTATCTCTATGCGTTTGTCTTCGGTCATAATCTTTCGCGCTATTTTCTGCAAAGGTAAGCAAAATAGCCGTGTGAGGCAAAACATTCGGGCTGCCTTTGGCGGCGGAGGGCGGCGGGGCGGGGTGTTGATAACTTCCGGAGGGAATAGGGCGGTCATACTTACCGCTTTGGCCGGACGGGGCCGGACGGGTGTTGCGGATGCCGAAAATTATGCTTATTTTTGCCTTCGCAATATCCGGAGGGGACGGCCTCCCCAAGTGGCGGCGGCACGACTCCTGCGGATATTCGTAAAAACGCTATAATATCCACTGTATAAGCATCTAAACATAGACATGGCTCCATTTGTACACCTCCATGTGCATAGTCAGTACTCGCTGCTTGACGGGCAGGCTTCGGTACCGGCGCTCGTAGACAAGGCGTCGGCGGACGGAATGCCCGGCATAGCCCTCACCGACCACGGGAATATGTACGGCATCAAGGAGTTCTTCAATTATGTCAACAAGAAGAACGGCAAGACGCTCGACAAGGCCAAGTCGGCACTCGAGGCCGCGCGCGAAAGCGGCGACGAAAAGGCAGTGTCCGATGCCGAGGCGGCGCTGGCGTATGCCAAGGAGCATCCTTTCAAGCCGATTTTCGGCTGCGAGATGTATGTGGCGCAGGAAGACCTGCACACGCACGTGGACAAGCGCGACATCGGACGCCACCTCATTGTACTGGCCAAGAACGCCACTGGATACCACAACCTTGTCAAGCTGGTGTCCAAGGCGTGGACCGAGGGCTTCTATATGCACCCGCGTACGGACAAGCACGAAATCGAAAAGCACCACGAGGGTCTGGTTATTGCCTCGGCGTGCCTTGGCGGCGAAATCCCCCAGCTGCTGATGCAGGGGCGTGACGAGGAGGCAGATGCCGCAGTGGCGTGGTGGAAGAACCTGATGGGCGACGACTATTATATCGAGTTGCAGCGCCACAAGGCCACGGTGCCCAACGCGGCCCACGACACATACGAGAAGCAGCGCGAAATCGAGCCAAAGCTGATAGCACTGGCCCGCAAGTATGACATAAAGCTTATCGCGACCAACGACGTGCACTTTGTCAACGAGGATGACGCCGAAGCGCATGACCGCCTGATATGCCTGTCCACCAACAAGTTTGTGACAGATACAGACCGGATGCACTACACCAAGCAGGAATGGCTCAAGACTTCGGCAGAGATGCAGGCCCTGTTTGCCGACATCCCGGAGGCACTTGAGACCCCGGCGACAATCTTGGACAAGATCGAGATGTACACCATCGACCACGAGCCGATTATGCCCAACTTCGCCATCCCCGAGAGCTTCGGCACCGAGCAGGAGTACCGGCAGCGTATCACCGAGCAGGAATTGTTTGACGAGTTTACGCGTGACGAAAACGGCAATGTGGTCATGTCGCAGGAGGATGCCGAGAAGAAAATCAAGAAATTGGGCGGCTACGAGAAGCTCTACCGCATAAAATTCGAGGCCGACTACCTTGCCAAACTTGCCTACGAGGGCGCCGAGCGTCGCTACGGCGCTCCGCTAAGCCCCGAGCTGAGAGAGCGTATCAAGTTCGAGCTGCACATAATGAAGACCATGGGCTTCCCCGGATACTTCCTCATCGTGCAAGACTTTATCAACGCGGCACGCAACCAGCTGGGCGTAAGCGTAGGTCCCGGACGTGGCTCGGCAGCCGGGTCGTGTGTGGCCTATTGCCTCGGTATCACGCAGATAGACCCCATAAAGTACGACCTACTTTTCGAACGATTCCTCAACCCCGACCGTATATCGTTGCCCGATATAGACATCGACTTCGACGATGACGGGCGTGCCGACGTATTGCGCTATGTCACGCAGAAATATGGCGAAGAAAAGGTGGCGCACATCATCACCTACGGCACCATGGCCGCCAAGATGGCCATAAAGGACGTGGCGCGTGTCGAGCAATTGCCGCTGAGCGAGAGCAACCGCCTGACCAAGCTCATTCCCAAGCATATGCCGGAAAAGAACGGCAAGGAGCTGAAACAGACGCTGGGCAACTGCTATGACTACGTGCCCGAATTCAAGCCCGAGCTCAATTCGTCCAACCCCCTCATACGCGAGACCCTCAGTTATGCCAAGGCGCTCGAAGGCAATGTCCGCAACACGGGCGTCCATGCCTGCGGCGTCATCATCTGCCGTGACGACATCACCGACTGGGTGCCGGTGTCCACCGCCAACGATAAGGAGGAGGGCAAGCTGCTGGTGACGCAGTACGAGGGCCGCGTCATCGAGGAAACCGGGCTGATTAAGATGGACTTCCTCGGCCTCAAGACCCTGTCAATCCTCAAAGAAGCCGTAGCCAATATCAGGCAGACACACGGAAAAGAAATCGACCTCGAAAAGATACCCATAGACGACCCAAAGACATACAAGCTGTACTGCGAGGGCAAGACCATCGGGACATTCCAGTTCGAGTCGGCCGGTATGCAGAAATACCTGCGCGAGTTGCAGCCGTCGACTTTCGAGGACCTTATAGCCATGAACGCGCTATACCGTCCGGGGCCTATGCAGTATATTCCCGACCTTATCAAGCGCAAGCACGGCGAGTCGCCCATCGAGTACCCTATCCCCGAAATGGAGACGTACCTCAAGGACACTTACGGCGTCACCGTGTACCAGGAGCAGGTCATGCTTCTTTCGCGCCTGTTGGCCGGCTTCACACGCGGCGAGAGCGACACGCTGCGCAAGGCCATGGGTAAGAAGCTTATAGACAAGATGAACCACCTCAAGGGCAAGTTTATGTCCGGCGGACAGGAACGCGGGCATGACCCCAAGGTGCTTGAAAAGATTTGGAAGGACTGGGAGGCTTTTGCCTCGTATGCCTTCAACAAGAGCCATGCCACATGCTACAGCTGGGTGGCATACCAGACGGCATACCTCAAGGCCAATTACCCGAGCGAGTACATGGCCGCGGTCTTGTCGCGCAACCTCAACGACATCGCCAAACTCTCCGGGTTTATGGACGAGTGCAAGAGTATGCGCATCCAGGTTCTTGGGCCGGACGTCAACGAGTCATACAGCCGCTTCGGTGTCAATGCCAGGGGCGACATACGCTTCGGCCTCAGCGCCATAAAGGGCGTGGGCGAGGGCGTCGTCGAGGGCATCCTGAAAGCCCGCGGAGACAAGCCTTTCGAGGACATCTACGACTTTGTGGAGCGCGTACCCGCCGGGACGCTCAACCGCCGCACTTTTGAGAACCTTGCTCTGGCCGGGGCCTTTGACTGCTTCGCGCCGGAAGTGAAGCGCGAGGACTTCTTCGAGGCCAACCCGCGGGGCGACACGCTGGCAGACATCCTTATCCGCTATGGGCAGAAGTACCAGGCAAATAACAACGACTGCCAGGGGTCGCTTTTCGACTTTGGCGGTGATGACGGCCAGTCATTCGCACGGCAGGCACGCCCGCAAATCAAGCAGGCACTGCAATGGCCCGACGTCCTGCGCCTCGAAAAGGAGAAAGACCTTGTGGGCATGTACCTGTCGGCACACCCCCTCGACCCGTATTATATGGAGGTGGTGTATGGCGTCAACAGCTCGATCAAGGAGTTTGGCGAGATGACGCCGAAGGAAGGCGCCGAGGTGTCTTTTGCCGGAATCGTGGTGGCCGCCGACGTGCGCATGTCCAAGAACGGCAACCCCTATTCGGTTATCAAAATCGAGGACTTCGGCGGAAGCACCGAGCTGCGGCTCTTCGGCAAGAAGCATATCGAATTTGGCAATTTCGGCAAGGTCGGGACGCCCATACTGGTGCGCGGAGCATTCCAGCGCCGCTATTCCAGCAGCCAGGTCGAGTTCGAGGTCACGTCGATACAGCTGCTGTCCGAGGTCAAGGGCAAGCTGATAAGCGGCATAACAATCAAGGTAACGCCTTCCGAGGCCGAGTCCGCCCTGTCAGCCGTCTTGTCACAACGGATAGCCAATAAGGGCAGGGACGAAAACGCCGGCAGCCTGCACCTCTACCTGTACGACCCGGAGACCAGCCGCGGCGCCTCGATGACATCCTCGAAGCGGATACACCTTGACCGCAAACTCATCAACGACCTCCAAGACCTCGACATCGAGTTCAAGGTGAACCACGCCTGAAAACCGATGGAGGGCAAACAAGACAAATAACAATAACAACTATAAGAAATACACTAAAAAACTATGGCAACCAATTTTACAGACGAAAACATCCATGAGATTATTGCCAGCGGCCAGCCCGTAGTCGTGGACTTTTGGGCCACATGGTGCGGCCCGTGCCGTGCTATGGCCCCGCTGATTGACGAACTCGCCAAGGAATACGATGGGCGCGTCGTAATCGGCAGCTACAACCTCGACAACGAGAACGACTTCGCAGCCGAGAACCGCGTGATGTCGCTTCCCACCATCCTGTTCTTTAAGAACGGCAAGAAAACCCAGCTGCGCCTCGCCGGGTCGCAATCACGCGAAACCTTCGTGGAGAAAATTGAGGCCCTGCTGGCACTCTGACACACCGCACACACCAACACAACACACATATACAAGATGCAAGACAACAAGACAAAAGTCGCCCCCGGCATGTATGTCGAACTGGGCTACGACCCTTACGAGATAGCACCCGACGGCACGCAGGTGACAGTGCACCAGACCGATGCCGAGGACCCCGAACGCATAATCTTCGGTGTGACCGAAGGCGTCCTCGAACCGCTTGAAAAGGCCCTCGACGGCCTCGAAACGGGCGATGCCTTTGACGTCACAGTCACCAGCGACAAGGCTTTCGGCCCATACGACAAGGAGAAAGTCCTCGACCTTGACCGCGAAATCTTCGTTGTTGACGGCAAATTCGACAGCGAGACCGTCAAGGTGGGCGCCGCAGTGCCTATGATGACCTCCGAAGGCTACCGCATCATGGGCCGCGTGCTCAATATCAGCGGCGACAAAGTCACCATGGACTTCAACCACCCGCTTGCCGGACGCGACGTGCGCTTCCGTGGCAAGGTGCTCAACGTCCGTCCGGCCACCGAGGCCGAACTCCACCCCGTGCACCACGGATGTGGCTGTGGCTGCGACCACGGCCATGACGACTGCGGTTGCGGTGACGACAATTGCGGCTGTGGCGATGACTGTGGCTGCGACCACAACGGCCATCGTGGCCCCGGCAGCAGCTGCGACTGCGGCTCCTGCCACTGATTTCGCCTTGCCCCAGGGCCGTGGCTTAAGCCACGCCAACGCCTTCCGGCGTAAGCCCCCTCCCGGCACCATCGTGCGCCTGGCGGTTTACGCCGGATGCTTTTTATGGCCGTGCCAGTCAAAAATTCGACAGAAAATATAGCGGCGCTGTATTTCCTGCCGAATTTTTGACTGTTCCAAGCGAATGCTTACCAATGGAGGTTTCACTTGTTGATGTTGTGGCCTATTGTGCGATAGACCAATATTATGCGATGCGTAATCACTATTGTATGATGCAATAGCGGCATGGCTTGTAGTTCGTACGAGCCTCTTCTATGGGTGTTTCGATGATAGAGGCTTTGCACTTGCTTAGTCCGGGACACTTGTCGGTGCTGTGGTATTTCTTGCTGTATCGGCCTGTGCAGATGTATACAATGTCGCCATCGTGTACCTCCTTGCATTCAACCTTGTCTTTGTCATCGCATGAAGCGAGCAAGATGCAAAGCAACAAGTATATACAGCCTAATTTGTATCGTATTTTAATGGATGCCATAATGGATGTAAGTCCTATTGGGCGATGAAGTTTTCAATAACGGTGGCTGTATTAGACGGCAGGTCAGTCTCGGATACGACAAAGTGTTTAACCCCCATCCCCTTAAACCAGTTTTCGAGTACGGACTGCATTTTGTCGTGTGCTTTTGGGTCGTATGGGTTAACTTCCAACATCAACACTTCGAGATTGTTAAGCCCTTTTCGCTTGACTATGAGCGAGGATTTCGGGTTTTGTAAGGTTTGTGGCAATACGTATGAGTATGCATTCCCTGTCTTTACTTTGTTGTTCGCATGGAAGAGGTATCCGTCTGTAAGTACGACAAGGATGTTGCGATAGCCATTGCGCATACATAGTTCGTCTACTTTCTTGTTGCTGAAGAACCCCCAGATGTCACTGCCAATCCATTTCTTGGCTTTCAGTGTCTCGTCATAGATTTGGCTGAGGCTGTTGGTGAAGCGTTTGTCCATCTCTTGAAGTGCCTTTTTCTTCTCCTTGCCTTTTAGCTTTGCCATATCTACGTCCAACACACTTGCAAGGGTCGCAATTTCGCTGCTGTTGGGTGATGGGTAGAATATAACTCGCATATGGTTCTTGGTGCGGATTATCTTGTCCTTCACGCAGACATCTTTGAATGTCTGTACGAATTTGTTCACAATGGCTATGTCGCGTTCCTTTTGGTTGGGCTGAAGGTCTCGTGTTAGACGGTCGGACAAGTCAAGGTATATGGTTATATTTAATGGCTTGTTAGTGGGTGTGGAGTGGTGTCCGCCTCCGCCACATGAGATGGTTGAACAAAGTATGGTGGTCGTGGCAAGCCATAAGGCCAAGGTGTTAATAATTTTATATTTTCTCATTTTTGTCGGTAGTTTCAGTTTGTGAAGATGTGGGAACTCCAAGGAGTGTAGTAGTGGTTGTGACAAACACGTCTCTGCAATCTTCTTGCTCGGTGCTGCTTTTGCCAAGCGCGGGCATTACAGTAGTCCAACCGCTGAAGAAGTCTGTTAAGGCAACTCTGATGGCGTTCTTGTCTATATAGATGTTGTTGTTTATGCTTTGCTGCAAGAAGGCCTTTTTGCCGTTAAGGTCTGTCAGTTTCTTTTTGATTTGTGCTATAGCGCTCTCTATCCTGTCGATTTTCTGCTGGATAGAAGCGAGTCTTACTTTCATAGCACTAATCTCTGCTTTGTTTGAACGTAGGTTCTCGTACGCAGTATATGCTATGTTGAATACGATGCCCCAAATAAGGTATACGATAAAGCCACAGAAGATTACCGCCCAAAAATTCACTTCGGAGAACGCCATAGACAATGTATATGGCGGTTGGTCTCCGAGCATATTTAAAGCCTCAGTGTCATAGATGCTTTTAGCGATTAAAAAGGCGAGAATGCAATCGAATATGAATGTTATAGATAAGATTGAGGCTAACTTCAGGTATTTGCTCTTGCCTTTCTGTGTACTGAAAATATGGAGGCAATAGCCTAACCCCATGAAGATAATCGGGGCGCTAAGCACGAATAACAGCTCCGTTATGCCACTGTCAAAGGCGTGAGAGACTGCTTGTGCATCAAACATTGCGGCTTTGATGCCAAGGTCTGCGGCTTCAGAAAAATCCTTGAAAAACGCAGAATAGAATGTCGAACTGTAGAAGACAAACAGATATAGCGTTAATGGGATAAGAATGATGCAGCCGACAATCATCCTTATTTTTGCAGATCTATTAACCTGCCGCTCTTCGGCCTTTAGCTTCTCTATTTCTGCTGTAGCATCATCTTTCTCCTCTATTTGGGCAGCTCTTTTTGCATCTTCGTTGTTGAGGTCGTTTTGTGTCGCTTCTATTTCGGCTTCGATTTTTGCCAAGTCTGCTTTTGCCTTTCCTTTTAGGGCGTTTTGTTTCGCTTGGTCATTGGCTTGTGCCTGACGCTCTTGGTTATATATTTTTTGAATGTATGTGGCTAAGGCTGTTTTGCTCGCATATACCATTCCGCAGATGCGCCTACCATAATCCACATAGGTCTCTCCTTGGAGCTTCGCCTCGGAGTTTGTCGGCTCTGCGTTGGTTGCTGCGTTCTTCTTTAGTGTGAACAAATCTTTTATAGACATAGCTTGTTTGATTTAGTTGATTTCATTGAGAACTTGTTCGAGAGGCTTCTTTTGCCGTGCTTGTTCTAAGAGCCAGTCCGTGATTTCATTCGCGTTCTCCTCTAAAAAACCCATCCTTAGCGCGTACTTCCTAAGTAGCGTTATTTCAGAGTCGTCAAGGTCGTCGTCCGCTAATGCGATTTCAGCAAGATGGTAAAGAAACGAGACTTTTTCATTAAGTGTTTCCGGAATTAAAAAGGAAGTGCCGGATTCTCTTATGGCTTGGTTTATTTCTTCGGCAGGGATGCCATAAGTTTCGCGCCCAATGCGATACAATGTTCCCATTTCGCGGGCATCAATAATGCCGTCTGCCAAAATCATACAGTATAGGGCTATAAACCTGGACTTTGTCTTTGCGTCCATAAATGGTTGGATTATTATTAGCCACAAGTGCCCAGTAGCCGGGATATAACAAAGAAGCGTGGCACTGCTATGCCATGTCTAAAGTTGAGGTCCTGAGATAACCCTTGATACAAATATGGTGATAGCAGCCCACGCCTATGGCGTAGGAACCGCAATGCTACCTCTTGTATCAATAATGAAATTTCTCAGGTTTCAACTTTACAAGATAAGCATAACGCTTCGTCTTTTGTCAATATGTCGTAGAAGCCGCCAAAGCGGTTCTTAGCGCAAAATTAGTTTAATTTTTTGATATAGCTACTTTTCATGGATAAAAAGTCTACCAAATTTTTCTGCCAAGGAGAAATTGGAGGTAAAACTACTTTCGGATTGATAGAATAATCGCTATCTTTGTAACAGGGATTTCCATGTAACGATGATGCCTAAGCGGTAATGTTTGGCATTGTAGATGTGGTCGTTCCTTAATGAAATAGCGTGCGTTATGGACAGGTATAAGCAGCGGTATATAGATTTCGAGGCTTACGAGCGTGTGGCCGAGCCACATAAGCGTGAGAAAGCCTCGGCATGGCGCACGGCTATCGGGTTGCAGGATGTGGACGGGCTGGAAGTGTCAGACTACCTGAAAAAGGCAGCAGTACGCCATATCGAGGGCGATATCACCATTGACGATGTGCGTGAGCAGTTGAAGTCCTACTATGTCAGCAAAGATGCGCACGACCATGGCTCTGCCGGAATGGAGGAGGCCGACCGGGTGGCAGCTAATATCGCCAAATTGTTGGGCGAGAAGTCTTTCTCGTTCACGGCGTTGGAATTTTTGAACATACATCGGCATTTGTTTGAAGGCGTATTCAAACATGCCGGTGAAATTCGCCCATACGACATCAGCAAAAAAGAGTGGGTGTTGAATGGCGATACAGTGTTA
>X341_Western_Lowland_Gorilla__coassemble_442_pt1 | contig 21430 bp, 18 predicted proteins | sample X341_Western_Lowland_Gorilla__metabat2_low_PE_002 | metagenome-assembled genome bin X341_Western_Lowland_Gorilla | reverse complement strand
CGCCGCCGGCGCCGATGATGATGACTTTTGACATTATGCTATGTTTTTGTTTTTGTCGGAAATGAGGGTTTCGTTATTGCCCTTGGCGGACTTCTTGCCTATGGCGATGCAGACGAAGGTGAATATGCCCAGCAGGATGAGCAGCGCGGTTTGCGCGCCCATCACGAGGTTGGCGAAGGCTGTCGCCGGGCCTTTGGCGAGGCCGTAGATGCCTAGGGCGAATATTATCGACCACTGCCACGGGCCTATGCCGCCGTTGGAGGGCACGCCCATGCTGAGGCTTGAGAACACGAAGGCGACGAGCACGGCCAGCGCGGTGTGCTGCGACACGATCTCGGCGGTGAAGTCGAAGGCGAAGAATGCCACGTATAGTTGCAGGAAGTAGCAGCCCCAGATGCACACCGTCAGCACCAGCCAGCGGACTTTGCCGGGCATGGTGAAGATGGCGGCGAAGCCTTTCCAGAGGCCGCGCACAAAGTCTTGGAAGCGGCACAGGGCCTTGTTGGAGGTCTTGCATGCCAGCATCCACCACAGCAGGGCGATGAACGCGGCAAATGCCGCCCACAGCCATGGCGAGGCCAGCAGGCGCCCGATGCCTTCGAGGCCGTGCGTGGTCGAGAAGTATTGCGACAACGCTCCGGCGGCGAGGATGAAGGTGGTGACTGTCAGCAGCAGCACCGTCACGGTGTCGGCCAGGCGGTCGGCGACCATGCTGCCGAAGACTTTGGAGAAGGGCGCATCCTGGCGGCGCGCGATGTATCCCGAGCGCCAAATTTCGCCCAAGCGCGGCAGCACCAGGTTGACGGCGTATGTGCCGAAGATGCTGAGCACCAGGGCAAACAGCGGAGGGTTGACGCCGATGGCGCGAAGCTGTATGCGCCAGCGCATGGCGCGGAATATGTGGCTGAAGATGCTGATGCCCAGGGCCAGCGCAATCCATTGGAAGCGGCATTGGTCGCGGATGATGGACACCATGTCGTCCCAGTCCATCCCGTCGAAGAGCAGTTTGCACAGCAGGATGCTCACTACCAGTGGGATGCCGTAGCGCAGTGTGATGCCTATGGCGCGCCTTGCGACGCTCTTGGGGGCTTCCTTAGAGGCGGGTGCGTTGTCCATCACTCAATGGGTGTTACTTTGAGGCGGTCGCCTTGTTCGTTGACGATGGAGCGGTAGTAGCGCTCGTCGTATCCGCCGTATTGTGGCTTGTCGCACACGCCGTAGGGGGTGCGGCTGAATGTCCCGTCTTCGTTCTGTCTCTTGATATTGCCGTCCAGGTACTTGACAAAGAGCATGTCGCCCAGGGCGCGGTAGTCCTTGGTGCATTTCTCGGCCCAGTAGTTGGTGATGCCGGCGAGGTACTTGGCGGCATCGTCATAGGCCATGGTCTTGCACATTTCCTCGGCCTTGCCGGCGGCGACGGTCATCTCGGCCTCGAGACCTTCCTGCACCTTGCGGATGTCGCCAATCATCTGGCTGTAGCGGTTGTAAGCCTGGTTGGCGACATAGTTCGTCACCCAGAACATCGAGTCCCAGGAGAGGGTGAGCAAGTCGCCGTTGCCGTGTGCGAGCTGGTAGGGCGGCATTTTCAGGCTGTTGAACACGGGGATGTACACGCATGTGTTGGTGTCGTCCACGCCGAACCACAGGATGCCGCGCATGGCCTGCGGGCGTGCGTTACAGATGTCGGCCACGAAGGAGAACCCGGTCTGCTGGGTGGCTATGGCGCGTTCGTGCGTGTACTCCACGCCGTCAACCTTGTATGTCAGCGGGCGCCAGCGGTATGGCACCGCGTAGGGGCCTGCACCGATGTCCTTGGTCATGTCCAGCGGCGTGCCCTCGAAGTGGTCGCGCATCATGTCCTTGAGGTCCTGTGCCGTCAGGGGACGCTCGGGGCGCACCCACAGGGGCATGGCCTCGCCCTGGCCGCGCAGTATCCACGGCAGGTAGGCGTCCATGCTGCCTTTGGGCGTGAAGCGGTTGAAGTAGCTCCATACGCGCCCGTCGCAGCCGCGCAGCGCCAGCATGTCGTACACGGCATAGGCACGCGAGAAGTCGAAGTCCTCGTCCTTGCCGCTGTAATAGCCGCATTTGCGTGCAAAGGATATCACGTCGGGGCTGTACAGCGTCTCCGGGTCGTCCAGGGGGAAGGTGTGTATGCGTGCGTGGTTGGCGTGTCCGCTGATGTACCCGTCGGGGATGCGGCGTGCCACCCATACGGCGCCTTTGTCGTGCTTGCCCTTGCCGATGAGTTCCATGATCCATACCTCGTCGGCGTCGGCGATGCTGAAGCTCTCGCCCTCGGAGGCGTAGCCGTAGCGGTCGATGAGCGAGGTCATCGTGGATATGGCCTCGCGAGCGGTGCGTGCGCGTTCGAGCGTGATGTATATCAGCGAGCCGTAGTCGATGAGGCCGCTGCCTTCCAGCTCGGGGCGCCCGCCCCACGTCGTCTCGGAGATGGACAGGCCGAACTCGTTCATGTTGCCTATGGTGGAATAGGTGTGGGGTGCCTCGTCGATTTCGCCCAGTGGCTTCTGGGTGTTCCAGTCCACGATGGCGCGTTTGGTGCCGGGGGCGTGGTCGCCGCCGGTGTGCGAGTACAGCTCGCCGTAAAGGTCGTGGCTGTCTGCGGCGTATGTGATCATCGTGCTGTGCGTGGTGGTTGCCCCGGGGGTCGCTATCAGGCTGGTGCACGCTTCGGCCGGTGTGGCGGCGACGGCCATGGCGAAAGCTGCTGTCGCTGCGGTTATTGTCTTGGTATTCAAAGTAATATCGTCATGGTGTTAGTGATGGTCAAAGGCGGCGGCACGCGGTGTGCGTGCCTCCGAAAGTGCAAATATACGATTTTTTTGCGAGAATGTCCCGCCCGTGCAAGTCTTGTTGCGGCAAAAAACGGCGGACGCCGTGGCGAATTGGGGCGCCAAAGGTTGCGTAGGCGGTGAAAATTGCGTAACTTTGTGGCGCAATGAAAATGGCGGACGACACCGAAGCCACCAAAGGCGTGGCCACGGACGTGCCGGCATCCACGCGGGATGCCGGGGCATCGTCGTTGCCTGCGGCGTTGTACCTCTTCCCCGTGCCGATGTCTGAGGGCGCGGTGGAAGACGTCATCCCGGCGCGTAATATCGAGATTGTCAAGGCGCTGCGCTATTTCATCGTGGAAAACGTGCGCTCGGCGCGTCGTTTCCTCAAGCGCTGCTGCCGCGACATAGACATTGACAGCCTCGAGTTTGTGGAGCTGAGCGAGCATACTGACGCGGCGTCTGTGCCGCCGATGCTGGAGCCGCTGCGCCGTGGCATCCCCATGGGCGTGGTCAGCGAGGCCGGGTGTCCGGCGGTGGCTGACCCGGGCGCCGACGCGGTGGCCGTGGCCCAGCGCGAGGGCTTGCGCGTGGTTCCGCTTGTGGGGCCTTCGAGCATCCTGATGGCGCTGATGGCGAGCGGTATGAACGGCCAGAGCTTTGCCTTCCACGGCTACCTGCCCATAGACGGACAGGCCAGGACGCGGGCTTTGCACAAGATGGCGCAGGCCGTCCGCAGCGAGCGGCAGACCCAGATTTTCATCGAGACGCCGTACCGCAACGACCGCCTTATAGGCACGATCGTGCAGGCGTTGCCGCCGCAGATGCGCCTGTGTGTCGCCTGTGACATCACCGGGCCGACGGAAAGCATCGTCACCGACACCCTCGGGGGCTGGCGGCGCCGCAAGTATTGCTATAACAAGATTCCGGCTATATTCCTTTTGTTTGAGTAAAGATATGTCACCCACGCCTAAACGCCGACGCCGAATGTCACGCGCCCTGGACGATATGCCGGGGTTGTTTGACAATGTGGACATCAAGATGGAGGTGGACGACACTGCCGCGCCCGTGGTTGTGCCGCAGCCTTCCGCCGTGCCGGCGTCTTCCGGGCAGGACATCCTGATGGACAAGTCCTCGCTGCCGCGTCCACAGAAGCTGCTGTTTGTTTCCTTTGGCAGCGGCAGCAGCGGCAATTGCGCGTATATCGGCGCCCCCGGTGGGCGCGGCGTGCTTGTCGATGCGGGCGTAGACCCCAGGAAGGTGCTGCCGGCGCTCGAGGCCAACGGGCTGGACATCAAGAAGATTGCCGGGATAATCCTGACGCACGACCATAGCGACCATGTGAGGTACGCCTACTCGCTGCTGCGCAACAACAAGCACATGCTGCTGTACTGTACGCCCCGGACGCTTACGGGGATACTGCGCCGCAGCAGCCTGTCGCGCCGCATCAAGGACTACCATAAGCCTATATACAAGGAATTTGCCTTCGAGGCTGCGGGGCTGACAATCACGCCTTTCGAGACGAGCCATGACGGGACGGACAATGTCGGTTTCGACATCGACACCGGGACGCGGCACTTCGTGGTGCTTACCGACACGGGCTATCTCACCGAGCGTGCCGGGCATTATATCCGGATGGCCAACTATCTGATGATAGAGTCGAATTATGACGTGGACATGCTGCACAACGGCACCTATCCGCCGTATCTGCAGGCCCGTATCGAGAGCGACCAGGGGCACCTGGACAACCGCCAGGCTGCCGCTGCCGCCGCCACGGTGGCCGTGCCGCACGCCGAGGCGCACCTGAGCCATGTGTTCCTGTGCCACCTGTCCCACGACAACAACACGCCGGAGACGGCTGTGTCGGTGATGCGCGAGGCCCTTGCCGGTGCCGGGCGCAACGTCATTGCTGCCGACCGTGCGGTCATGCCGGCGCCTGACACCTCGGACGTGCTGCTGGCGGCGCTGCCGCGTTTCGAGAGCAGCCCGCTGTATGTGCTGCGATAGGGCGGCGCAGTGGGAATATTGGGAGCAATGGGAACTATGGGAATAATGGGAGCGGTGCAGCGATGAGAATCCCGTGAACAGTGAAAAGAATACGAGGGGGCGTCCCGGCCGGGACGCCCCCTCGCTATATGGGGATGTGCGGTGTGTCGCTTAGAGTTTCGGGCCTGCGGCTACGAGTGCCTTGCCAGCCTCGTTGTTCTCGTACTTGGCGAAGTTCTTGATGAAGCGTTCTGCGAGGTCTTTGGCCTTGACGTTCCAGTCTTCGGCGTTGGTGTAGGTATCGCGCGGGTCGAGGATCTTGGGGTCTACGCCGGGCAGCTCGGTGGGCACTTCAAAGTCGAATACGGGGAGTTTCTTCGTGGGGGCTTTGAGGATGGAGCCGTCGAGGATTGCGTCGATGATGCCGCGGGTGTCGCGGATGGAGATGCGCTTGCCGGTTCCGTTCCAGCCGGTGTTCACCAGGTAAGCCTTTGCTCCGGATTTCTCCATCTTCTTGACGAGTTCCTCGGCGTACTTGGTGGGGTGCAGTTCGAGGAATGCCTGGCCGAAGCATGCCGAGAATGTGGGGGTGGGCTCGGTGATGCCGCGCTCTGTTCCGGCGAGCTTGGCGGTGAAGCCGCTCAGGAAGTAGTACTTGGTCTGCTCGGGTGTCAGGATGGACACGGGGGGCAGCACGCCAAAGGCGTCGGCGCTGAGGAAGATGACGTTCTTGGCGGCGGGGCCGGCGCTGATGGGGCGCACGATTTTCTCGATGTGGTCGATGGGGTAGGACACGCGGGTGTTCTCGGTGACGCTCTTGTCGGCGAAGTCTATCTTGCCGTTTTCGTCCACGGTGACGTTCTCGAGGAGTGCGTCGCGGCGGATGGCGTTGTAGATGTCAGGCTCGCTGTCCTTGTCCAGGTTGATGACCTTGGCGTAGCAGCCGCCTTCGAAGTTGAAGACGCCGTTGTCGTCCCAGCCGTGCTCGTCGTCGCCGATGAGGAGGCGCTTGGGGTCTGTCGAAAGGGTGGTCTTGCCTGTGCCGCTGAGGCCGAAGAAGATGGCGGTGTTCTTGCCTTCCATGTCGGTGTTGGCGCTGCAGTGCATGGAGGCCATGCCGCGCAGGGGCAGGAAGTAGTTCATCATCGAGAACATGCCTTTCTTCATCTCGCCGCCGTACCAGGTGTTGATGATTACCTGCTCGCGGCTGGTGATGTTGAATACTACGGCGGTCTCGCTGTTGAGGCCGAGTTCCTTATAGTTGGTAACTTTTGCCTTGGAGGCGTTGTATACGATGAAGTCGGGGTTGAAGCCGGCGAGTTCTTCAGCTGTGGGGCGGATGAACATGTTGGTCACGAAGTGTGCCTGCCATGCCACTTCCATGATGAAGCGTACAGCCATGCGGGTGTCCTTGTTGGCGCCGCAGAAGCCGTCGACAACATAGAGTTTCTTGTTGCCGAGCTCGTTGACTGCGAGTTCCTTGACAGCCTTCCATGCCTCCTGGCTTGCGGGCTTGTTGTCGTTTTTGTATCCCTCGGTTGTCCACCAAACGGTGTCTTTGGAGTTCTCGTCCATGACGATGAATTTGTCTTTGGGCGAGCGGCCTGTGTAGACGCCTGTCATGACGTCCACGGCGCCGAGTTCGGTGACTTTGCCTTTTTCGTAGCCTTCGAGCGACGTTTTGGTCTCTTCGTTGAAAAGCTCGTCGTAGGTGGGGTTGTACACGATTTCGGTCGTTCCGGCGATGCCGTACTTGGCAAGGGCGGCCTTGATCTCGGGCAGACGTTGCTGTTTGATTTCTTCGAGTGTGCTCATTGTTGTTTGTATTAATCTTGTTTTACCTTAGTTTCAGTGTGTTAGGCTTCGTTTGGCCTTGTTTTTCAAGTGCAAAGTTAGCCATTTTTTTTTGTATGGGTAGTATGCCGCTATGGATTATGGAAATATTTCCGTATTAAATAATCTTAATGTGGCACAGGGCGGCCACAACGCCTATAACAGCCATAATAGCTATGATGGCCATAATGGGAAAAGTGGGAGCGATGAGGGTGATGGGGACAATAGGAAACCATGGGAATAATGGAGGCGTTGGCGCAGCCGTCCGCGCAGCATCGTCCCCTCCCCGCTATGGCTCCCATGGTTCTTGTTATTCCCATCATTCCCATACCTGCCTCCCCTGTGGTTCGGAAAATTGCAGTACCTTTGTGCATACAACCGATTATGACAAAGATTATGGACAATCCGAAGATAATATTGCGTCCGGTGACAAGCACGGACGGCGATTATGCGGCGATACAAGGGCTGCTTGTGCGCGCTTTCCCCGAGAGCGAGCGCCGCGACCTCGACGCGCAGAGGCTTAACGTTGACGACCCCGGCGTGCCGGTGACGTGCTACGGAGCGTATGTCGAAGGCCGTGACGGCCTTGTCGGCTTCATAACCATCTGGGATATGGGAGGCTACCGCTACATCGAGCATCTTGCCACAGTCGAGGCCGTGCGCAACGGCGGCATCGGCGGCGCGATTGTGGACGCGGTCGTACGGGCGGCCCCGGCGACGCCGCTGGTCCTCGAGGCCGAGCCGGAAGGCTCCGGCGAGATGGCGCGGCGGCGCATGGCATTTTATGAGCGGCACGGGCTGCGTGCCTGGCGCGGCTACGACTATTTGCAGCCGCCATACAGGCCCGGCGGCGAGCGTGTCCCTTTGGTGCTGATGGCCACGGAAGGGCTGGATGCTGCCGCCGACTTTGCCCGTGTCGCCGCCGACCTGGCCCGGCATGTCTATCAGCCACAACAGCCGCTTAACTGAGAGTGACTTATGGATTATAAATCGATACTCGAAATATTAGGCGCTATAGCGAGTCTGTTTGCTATATTCGGCGGCATAGCTGTCTTTTTGCGGCATGCACGCCGTGGTTGGCGACATTCGGGCAAATATGTGAGAGAATTCTATAGGCATAGATTCTTTCATCCAATGCCTTTTGTGAAAAATATAATCGTCAGAAGCATTGGCCAGCCTCATGGCGAAAGCAGGTTCATCAATTATGATTCAGCTTTGAGCAAAGGATATTACCGCCTTGACGTCCTTAAAGTCAAAGTTAAACTTCCCCGTGGTGTAGAGGAAGTGGAGCTGCCATATAAAGAAGTGATTAACTATATAGACTCGCCTAATACGAGCATTACGATAAGGGGCGGGCACGTTGACAGCCTTTTTGATATTGGAGATAAATACAGGGCGTTAACGCAGCCTGTTTATGAGGAGTTTATGCAGGTAAAGCCCGGCACGTTTGACGGGCCTGTACTGCGATTGCAGTCAATAAAGGCAATTGGCCGTGATGCGTATGAATGCGTACTACAGCGTGCCACATATTTTGACCAAATACGAACCAACTTGTCGCTTGACATGCCAATAGGACTGGGACGTACTATGCGTATTGAAGATTTGTCCACAGACAAACAATTACGGCCTTTACACCAGTCCTTGCTTGCCAACACAATAGGCGTGTCTGCAGTTTGGGTGACGCCATTGAAACACAAAGACAGGAAGTCGCGCTATCAGGTATTCTTGAAACCGCGCCGCCGTCAGACAGGCGTGTTCTACGATATGCTTGGCACGGTGAGCGGCGTGGTCGAAGTCCCCGAAGACGACGAATTCCATGGGCAGACACTTGAAGAGTATGCAAAAAAGGAAATATGTCGTGAGTTTTATCAAGAGACAGGGTATAATGACTATATGCTCGCCAACAATGTGGCAGAATCCGCTGTCGAGATAATCCCATTGGCTTTTACCAGGGAACTTATGCGTGGAGGGAAACCTCAGTTCTTCTTTTTGATTGTGACCCCGTCAATCAACGAAAAAGATTTGGCCAGTTGCTTCAAAGGTTCGTTCAACGGTCCTGCGGAGTTTTACAAGGGTTCATCGCCGCGTATCCGGAAGTTTGGATTGTCTCCTGAAACCCAGTGTAACCTGCTGTACGCATTGAGGTATATCCAAAGACACGAACGCCTAGAATATGTAGACCTCTCAGATTGACGAGTCGCTTGGCTGAAGTGTATGCCGGGACGATGGCTGGGCGGAATATGGCCGCGCTTACACATTATTAAATGCTTTTTTGGGGGGACGTTGGCAAAAAATCACTAACTTTGCCGTCCGAAAAGCCGTGGCGGGGAGCCGCCGCAGGCCGTTATTTTATTGCAACACATACATATAAGAATACGACATGTAGAGAGATCTCGTCATAGTCGAGTCTCCTGCCAAGGCAAAGACCATAGAGAAGCTCTTAGGCAAAGACTATAAGGTGATGTCAAGCTACGGGCACATCCGCGACCTGAAGAAACATAGTTTCAGCATCGATGTCGACAATGGTTTTGAACCCATCTACGAAATTCCCGACGACAAGAAAGCACTCGTCGGCGAGTTGCGCAGTGCCGCCAAGGAGGCACAGACCGTTTGGCTGGCATCCGATGAGGACCGCGAGGGAGAGGCCATAGCGTGGCATCTGAGCGAGGTGCTGGGACTCGACCCCATGACCACGCGCCGCATAGTCTTCCACGAAATCACCAAGGGCGCCATCCTTGACGCCATCGCCCATCCGCGCACCATCGACATGAACCTGGTGGACGCGCAGCAGGCACGCCGCGTCCTCGACCGCATCGTCGGCTTCGAGCTTTCGCCCGTGCTGTGGAAGAAAATCAAGCCGTCGCTGTCGGCGGGCCGCGTCCAGAGTGTCGCCGTGCGCCTCATTGTTGAGCGCGAGCAGGAAATCAAGGCATTCAAGCCTGACCGTTACTTCCGGCTGACGGGCGTGTTTGCCACGGCCGGCGGGGCGCGTTTCCGCGCCGAGCTGGGCCGCCGCCTGGCCGACGAGGCGGACGCCCGCGCCTTCCTCGGGAAATGCGCCGGGTCATCCTATACCGTGACCGGCGTCGACGTGCATCCGCTGAAGAAGTCGCCGGCAGCGCCGTTCACCACCTCCACGCTGCAGCAGGAGGCGTCGCGCAAGCTCGGCATGACGGTGGCGCAGACCATGATGGTCGCGCAGAAGCTCTACGAGAACGGTCTTATCACATATATGCGTACCGACTCGCTCAACCTCTCGCAGGTGGCTCTCGCGGCTATCGCACAGGAGATTACGGCGACGCACGGCGAGGCATACCTCAAGCAGCGCCACTACCATACCAGCAGCAAGGGGGCGCAGGAAGCGCACGAAGCCATCCGCCCCACCTATATCGACCGCCGCAAGATTGAAGGCACGGCCCAGGAGCGCCGCCTCTACGACCTTATATGGAAGCGCACGGTGGCCTCGCAGATGGCTGACGCACAGATAGAAAAAACTGTGGTCGAAATCACGCCCGCCGGTAGTGCCGACCACTTCAGCGCTTCGGGCGAGGTTGTCAAGTTCGACGGCTTCCTCCGCGTGTATATCGAGGGCCGTGACGAGGCGGACGCCTCTGCTGACGAGGCCTCCACGCTGCCCGCAATGGCCGTGGGCGACGCCGTCACCAACGAGAGCCTTGCCGCCACCGAGCGCTACACCCAGCAGCCTCCGCGCTACACCGAGGCGTCGCTGGTCAAGAAGATGGAGGAACTCGGCATAGGCCGCCCGTCCACATACGCCCCGACCATCTCCACCATACAGGCGCGTGACTATGTCACCAAGGGCGAGAGCGCCGGCACGCAGCGCACCATCAAGACCATCACGATGGATGCCGCCGGGGACATCGCCGAGTCGGAGCACACCGAGACCTACGGAGCGGACAAGGGCAAGCTGGTGCCGACAGATGTCGGCGTGGTCGTCAACGGCTTCCTCACCCAGTACTTCCCTGACATCCTCGACTACAACTTCACCGCCGGCATCGAAGAAAAATTCGACGCCATAGCCGATGGCAAAATGTCGTGGAACGGCCAGATGGGCAAGTTCTACGAGAGCTTCCACCCGGCAGTGGAAGAGGCCGAGAAGATGCGCCTGGAACACAAGGTGGGCGAGCGGCTGCTGGGCACCGACCCGTCGAGCGGCGAGCCTGTGAGCGTCAAGATTGGCCGCTACGGGCCGCTGGTGCAGATTGGCAGCAACGACAGCGAGACAAAGCCCCGCTTCGCGTCGCTGCTCAAAGGCCAGAGCCTCGAGACGATTACGCTGGAAGAGGCCCTGCGGCTGTTTGACTTCCCCCGCGTGCTTGGCACTTTCGAGGACAAGGATGTCAGCGTGGGCATAGGCCGCTTCGGCCCATACGTGCGCCACGACAACAAATATGTGTCCATACCCAAGGACGAGGCTCCGGCAGCCGTCACGCTCGACCGTGCCATAGAGCTTATCGAGGCAAAACGCGCCGAAGACGCCAACCGCGTCCTGCTCGCCTTCGAGCAAGAACCCGAGCTGCAAGTCCTGCGTGGCCGCTTCGGCCCGTATATCGCATACAAGGGCACCAACTACAAGCTGCCGCGCGGCACCACGCCCGAGACCGCTGCCGCCATGACCTTCGAGCAGGTCATGGAAGTGGTCAACACCCCTGCCGCCGCGCCCAAACGCGCCACGCGCCGCACTACCGCCACACGTAAAAAATCCACGAAATGAGCCACAACAAACCATTGGCATACAAGCCCGGGGCCAAAGCCGTGCAGCAACGCCCGGACAACATATCCGAGATGTCCAACGACGGCGCCGAGGCCGTGACCCTGCTGGAATTCCTGCGTGCAAAGCTGCCGCAGCTGTCGCGCACGGCGGTGAAGGCGCTGCTCAAGTACGACCAGGTGAAACTGGACGGCATCGTCACCAACCAGTTTGACGCAGAGGTCGCTCCCGGGCAGTCGGTGTGCGTCAACCTTACGCGCCCGTGGCAGACGTTGTCCAACCCGCGTCTGCGCATCGTCTACGAAGACAACGACATCATCGTGGTCAACAAGGGCTACGGCCTGTTGAGCGTGGGTACCGACAACAAGAAGGACGGCACGGCATATTCCATCCTGCGCGACTACCTCAAGCGGCTCAACCCCGGCAACAAGCTCTTCATCGTCCACCGCCTCGACCAGCACACCTCGGGGCTTATGCTCTTTGCCAAGAACATCAAGGCCAAGGAAGCCATGCAGCACAACTGGAACAACATGGTGCTCGACCGCCGCTATGCGGCCATCGTCGAAGGATGCCCCGAGCCGCAGAAAGGCGTGTACCGCAGCCGCCTCAAGGAAAACTCCCAGCACCTGATGTACAGCACCGACGAGCCGGGAGGACAGGAGGCCGTCACACGCTACGAGGTGCTGAAGACACGCGGCGGCTACTCGCTGGTGGATGTCAGCCTCGACACCGGGCGCAAGAACCAGATCCGCGTGCACATGCACGACATGGGCACCCCCATAACAGGCGACCGCCGCTACGGGGCCAAGACCTCGCCCATACACCGTCTTGCCCTCCACGCCCGGACGCTGCGTTTTGTCCATCCGGTCACCCGCAAGGACATGAATTTCAGCATTCCGCTGCCGGCATCGTTCCACAAACTTGTATAACAGCCGATAAACCACAGACAAAGTGCAACGCCTCAATATATTGCTAAGCCCCGACGCTGTCAGCGCGGCCATCTTCGACCCAGCCGTCGAAGGCTCGCTGCAATATGTCAGGATCCCGGCAGGCCCAGGCTCGACGTATGTCAAGGCAGTCGAGGATGCCGTATACTCGCATCCGGAGTTGCTGGCCGAGTACGGCGCCGTAGACATATACATCGACACGCCCAGGTTTATGGTGCTGCCGCGGGACGTGGCTGCCGATGACGCCGCCGTGCGCGGCATTGCCGACAGCCTATACCCCTCCGAGCGCCTTAACGCCGTGTGCGCGTGTGCCGAAGTCCCGCCATTCCATGACGAGGACGGCGGGGCGGCCTATGTGGCGATGTTTGTCGAGCCGGCACTCGAGGGCTTCCTGCGCCGCACGTTCGTACAGGCGCGGATTATGCACCGCATAGTGCCGCTGACGCGTTATTTCGAAGCCAGCGGACGCTTCCTTGGCAATTCCGGGAAGGTGCATGTCCACCGCCGCGCCGGTGCCGTGGACGTCATCGCCTTTGACGGAAAGGGGCTGGCCATGGCCAACACCTTTGCCACTCCCGGCGGGGATGCCGACGCGCTGTACTTCGTGCTGGCGGCAGCCCGTGACATGGGCTTTGACGCCGACAACGACCGGATGATGTGCAGCGGCGAGGCCGCCGTGCGCGACCGGCTCATGGCGTCGCTCAAGCCCTACGCCAATTTTGTGATGCCGGTGGTGTTCCCCACGGCGGCGCTGCATCTGGGCGCCGATGTCGCCAGCGTGCCTTTCGAACTTTTAAGCCTGTCGCTATGCGAATAATTTCCGGGAAATATGGCCGCCGCCGCTTCAGCGTGCCTTCGGGCATCGTGGCCCGTCCCACCACCGATATGGCACGCGAGAACCTCTTCAACATTCTGCGCGGCCTTGTGGACTTTGACGGGGCCGCGTGCCTGGACCTCTTTGCCGGGACCGGCGCCGTCTCGTTCGAGCTTCTGAGCCGCGGCGCCTCCCATGTCACGAGTGTCGAGAAGGCCGCCCCGCAGGTGCGCTTCATCTCGGACGTCGCACGCCAGCTCGGATGCCGTGACGATATCACCGTCGTGCGCGGCGACGCGCTGCGCTTTGTCGAGGCCGCGCCCGCGTCGTACGACATCGTCTTTGCCGACCCGCCGTACGACCTGCCCGGCTTCGGCGACATCCCTTCCCGGATTTTGTCCGGCGGCCTGCTGCGCCCCGGCAGCCTGTTCGTGATGGAACATTCGGACAAATACGACTTTGGCAGTCTGCCGCATTTCATAGACCACAGGGCCTACGGCGCTGTCAATTTCTCCTTCTTCAGTATATCGTCCGCAGCCGATGGACCTGCGGAATAACCATACAAAAAACACAGATATGAAATTCTTTTCCGAGTTCAAGGAATTTGCCATCAAGGGCAACGTAGTAGACATGGCTGTCGGCGTCATCATCGGTGCCGCCTTCGGCAAAATCGTCACCTCGCTGGTCAACGACATCATTATGCCGGTCGTGGGCGTCCTCACGGGCGGTGTCAATTTCAGCGACTATAAATTCGTAATCAAGGATGCCGTCACCGAGGGCGGGGAAGTCGTTCCCGAAGTGGCCGTCACCTGGGGTGCCTTTGTGCAGACTATCGTGGACTTCCTTATCGTCGCCTTCTGCATATTCTTGGCAATCAAGGTAATCAACCGTCTGCGTCGTCAAAAGGAAGAAAAGAAGGAAGAAGCACCGGCGGCACCTGCCGGACCGACACAGGAGGAACTCCTCACCGAAATCCGCGACCTGCTTGCAAAACAAGCCGAAAAATGAGCGCCCCCGGCACGCGCCCGCTGTTCCTCATAGGCTTTATGTGCTGCGGCAAGACCACGCTGGGGCGTGCGCTTGCCACGGCGCTGCGCGTGCCTTTCACAGACCTTGACGACGAGGTGTGCCGGCGTGCCGGCGCGGCGGATGTCAACGAGATTTTCGCAACGCGTGGCGAGGCCGGCTTCAGGGCCTTGGAGACGCAGGCACTGCGGGACATTGTAGGCCGGCCAAGCGGTTCCTCGGCGGACGCCCCGGCAAAGCCCCGCGCCATAATAGCCTGTGGAGGCGGTACGCCGTGCCAGCCCGGCAATATGGAGCTGATGCTCGGCGGCGGCACCGTGGTGTGGCTCGATGCCGGCATTGACTGCCTTGTCCGGCGCTTGGCCGTATACGGTGACAGCCGCCCGCTCGTGCGCGGCCTTGGCGCGGATGAGCTGCGCCGGTATGTCTGCGACACCCTGGCCCGGCGGCGTGCCTTTTATGGACGCGCCCATGTCCACTTTGACAGCTCGGAACTGGAAGATGCCGCCCAGGTGGAAGCCTCGGTGCGCCGCTTCATAGCTTCGGTCATTTCTTAGTTTTTGTTTATTCTCCCACATAACCACCAGACAACCATGCAGCAACACACACCGCAGGAGCAACCGCAGGCGACGGCCACCGGCCGCCGCAGCCTCACGTTGGGCATCCCGGCGCCGGTACATGACCGCCGCCTTCCTTTGACGCCCGAAGGGGTGTCCATCATCACCGGGTACGGCATGGAAGTGTGGGTGCAGCATGGCGCCGGGACGTGTGTCAACTACGACGACGGGCGCTATGCCGCCGCCGGGGCGCGTATGTCAGACCGTGCGGCGGCGTTGGACTGCGACTTCGTGGTGTCGGTGGAGCCGCTGGCGGCTGAGGATGCCGGACGCATACGCCGTGGTGCGGCGCTGTTCACGCTCGATGCCGCCGTCACTGGCGCCGCGGCGTTGGACGCCCTGCTGAAACGGCGCGTCAGCGCCCTGGCGCTGCGAAACATCCGCGACGGGCACGGGCGTCGGCCTTTTGACGATGCTGTATCCGAGATTTCGGGGCGTGCCGCAGTCACGATGGCTGTCGCAAGGCTTGCCGAGGTGGATGCCGGCGCTGCGGCTGGCAAGGGCATACTTGTCGGCGGTGTTGCCGGAGTCATCCCGTGCGAGGTGGTTATCATCGGCAGCGGTATCGCGGCGCGTGCCGCTGCGGCTTCGGCGCTGGGTCTCGGGGCTACCGTCCGCCTTTTTGACGATGACACCTACGGCTTGCGCAAGGCAATGGAAATGTTGGGCGGAAGGTTGATATGCAGTTCGTTACAACCGCATGTGCTTCGCAATGCCGTTGCCTCGGCGGATGTTATTGTGGCAACGCCCATGTCTCTCTCTTACGAGATTTCGGCGGCGACTATAGCCACGGCCAAGCGCGGCGTGCTGGCCTACGACCTTACGGATAACGGCACAGGCACGCTTGCTGGTTTCGAGCCGGTGGACATGGCCTGTGCCGCGCTGCGTGCTTCCGAGGGAGGGCGGCGCTGCTATTGCAACCTCAGCGCCTCGGTGCCGCGTACCACCGCGATGGCTTTGAGCAACGGAGTCACGGCGCTGATACCGTTGCTTGTCGGACGGCACGGCGCCAACGACGTCGCCGGACTTGAAGCAGGGGTGCAGGGCGCGGCCTATACGTACAAAGGGTATGTCACCGATGCTGCGCTGGCGCGTGAGATGTCGGTGCGGTATGTCGATATTGCGATATTTGGACGGCTTAGCTGATATGCGGCGTGGCGATTTGTGCAAATCTTTTCGGATATGTAGCTGTAAGCCAGTTGTTAATGCCGGGTAGTGCGGTATGGGACACGTGATGCTTTATGCGATAGTGCCAGTGATGGTGGTGATGCTCGCCGGATATGTCGGCGGCCGTCGCGGCGTCTTTGGCCCGGCGGCTGCGGACGTCCTCAACCGCGTAGTCTTGGACTTCGCGCTTCCTGCGGCGCTGTTTGTTTCGATAGCACACGCAGACAGGGACTTGCTGGTGCAGAACATCCGTCCGGCATTGGCGGCGTTTGTTGCCGTGATGTTATGCTTTGTTCTTGTGTACCTGGTATATAAGTATTGTTTTCGGGGCAACGGCAGTGCCGAGGGCGCTGTGATGGCCCTGCTGTGCGGCTCTCCGGCGATAGGCTTTATGGGCTTTGCGGTGTTGCAGCCTATTTTCGGCGTCACGCCGCAGGTGGGTCTCGTCGTGGCCGTCGTCGGCATTGTCGTCAATGCCGTCGGGATACCGCTCGGGCTTTTCCTGCTCAATCGGGCCGTCGGGCTGTCGGGCGGCGTATGGCGCCCTGTCGGGCGGGCCTTGGCACAGCCGGTGGTATGGGCGCCGGCATTGGCGGTCGTATTGGTCGCCTGCGGTGTGAGGTTGCCGGACGGGATTTTCCCCTCGCTGGAACTTCTCGCCGGGGCCAATGCCTCTGTCGCCGTGTTCGCCGTCGGCGTCACCCTTTCGGCTACGAGGCTGCGCATAAACCGCGAGACGGTACTTGGCGCGTTGCTCAAGACCGTGGCGATGCCGACGGTGGCGCTTGCCGTGGGCGTCCTTTTGGATGTGGACGTGCAGACTGTCAAGATGTTGGTGGTGGCCGGGTCGTTGCCGCCCGCGTTCACCGGGACGATGATAGCCGGCAAGTACGGCGTGTATGTGGCCAACGGCGCATCGTCGCTGGCCCTCGGTGTCCTCTCCTTCGTGGCGGCATGTCCCCTATGGCTCATAGCCGCGGACGCCCTCCTCGGTTAGAAGCAGGAAATCATACGAAAAAAAATACTTGTTGCGCTACCGCTTAGCATTGGGTAGCGGCGCTTGCTATGCCTTGGCTTTGCGGCGGGGGAGGATGTAGGCGAGGGCTTCGCGCTGGACGGTGGAGCCGAGGAAGCGGTTGGCCAGCAGGTACAGGCCTGCGCCGAGGGCGGCCTGCGCCGGCAGCACGAGCCACGGGCTGGCCGGAACCATGCCCAGGAGGAACATCGCGGCGCCGATGGCGGCTGACATGGCCGCATAGGGGGCGATGTCTGCCAGGTAGCGGCGTACGGACACGGCCGTGGCGCGGCTGACGGCTATGAGCGACGCGAGCCAGGCGACTATGGAGGCGGCGAGCTGTCCCCAAAGGAGGATTTCGACGCCGAGGACGATGTTGTCGGCACAGCTCCACGACATGTAGGGGAAGGTGGCGGCGATGGCGGCCAGTGCCACGGCGTCACGCAGCACTTCCATATAGAATATCGTGCGTGCGCGGCCCAGGGCCAGCAGGAAGTTGGAGTACAGGCCGGTGAGCACGGTGAATATGCCGCGTGCCAGCAGCAGCTGGAACAGGATGATGGATGGGTCCCATTTTTCTCCGAAGAGTATGTGGAAGATCTGCGTGGCGCAGACGGCCAGCCCTATCATTATGGGGAAGAGGATGTAGGCTGTCACGCGGTCCATCTTGGAGGCGAGGCGCGCGAAGCGTTCGGCCTGGTCTTGGACGCCGGAGAGCACCGGGACAAAGGTGGATGTGAACACCTGGCCCAGCGACGCGGTCATCATCTTGCTCCATTTGTCGGCCTGGCTGTAGTAGCCGAGGGACACGAGGCCCACGCGGTTGCCTATGAGGAAGGCGTAGATGTTCAGGAAGATGGTGTTGAGCAGGGATGTGAGCATCATGCCGGCTCCAACGCCCACGAACGACCGCAGGGACTTCCATGACAGCCGGTAGAGCGGTCGCCAGTGGCTCATAGTCCACAACATCAAGGTCTTGGCAGAGGCCACGGCAATGGTCTGCCATACGATGGCCCATGCACCGTATCCGGCGAAGGCCAGCCATATCCCTATGACGGCTCCGGCGCACAGGCCGACGGCGTTGGCGATGGCTATGGGGCGGACGTTGAGCTGCTTGGTGTACAGGTTGGTCTGGACGATAGCGGCGGCATTGAGCGGCAGCGACAGGAACATCACGCGTGCCAGCGCCGTCAGCTCGTCGCCGCCGTGGAACCACGAGGATATGGCGGGAGCGCACACGAACAACACTGCGTACAATGCCGCAGCAGCTATGATGTTGAACCACAGTACGGACGAGTAGTCCAGCCGGGTGGGGGCTTTGCGCTGTATCAGTGCCGAGGACAGCCCGCTGTCAATCAGCAGCGAGGCAAAGGCCTGGAATACGAGGACGGCGCCTACGAGGCCGAAGTCGTGCTGCGTGAGCAGGCGTGCCAGCACCACGCCGGTGACGGCGTAGAGGATTTGCGAGCCGAAGCGGTCGATGACGTTCCATTTCATCGACCGGGCTGTGCGCCGCTTCAGGGTGTCCTGCGGCGCCGTGCCGGTGTTTTGTTCCGGGCTGTCGGGCATGGGCGGCGTTGTGTGGTGGTTAGGCCGTGCGGCGTACGTGCTGTTATTCTACGGGGATTATCTTGATGCCGAGGGTTCGGTTTTTGATTGTGGGCGAGCCTTTGAGGTATATCTTGCCTGAGCCGAGCCCCATGACTGTCAGCTCGTTTGTGACCCAGGAGTCTACCGAGCCGGTGCCGTATATCGAGCATCGGCCTGTGACGGCCTTGATGCCTCCGGCCTCGATGGTGCCTGTGCCGGTGTTGTTGAGCTTGACGGTCTGTGCCTCGCCCGACAGCACGAGGTGCCCGTGCCCGGTGGCAATCTTGCCTTCGATGGTGGTGGCGCGGAGGCCGCGTGCGATGAGTGTGCCGTTGCCCACGACGCGGGCCTTGAACGTGGATGCCGGCGACGGGGTGTCGACGTAGACGGTCGAGTCGCCGGAGTTCTCGACCTTGCCGAGGAAGGCGGAGAACACGGTGACGGTGGGCAGCCGCTGTTTCTGCGCTTCGGTGACGTCGTCGGCCAGCTCGATTTTCAGCTTGTTCTTGTTGTTGGAGAACAATACCATAGAGGACAGCTCCGGGTCGCAGCTGAAGCGCACGTACCCGGCGGAGTCTGTGCTGCAGCGGTAGACGACGTTGATGTCGTTGACTACCTGTAGCTCGTCGAAGGGGCTGACGTTGAGTTCGTAATCGGCGGCCTGTGCCGTTGTTGCCGTCATTATCGCGGCCACGGCGGATATCGCGGTTGCGGCTTTGCGTATTAGTGTGAATGCCATAGGGGACAAAGTGTTATGTTGTCTGTTGTTGGTTGTCGTATGAGTGGTTTTCTGCGTCTGTGCCGCCTGCCGGGATGCTGGCGGCGAGCATGGCCTCGACGTCGTCGAGTATGGCGGCGAGCTGCTCCGGGGTGTCGGCGCGGAGCATGGCCACGCGGGTGGCGCGGAACGACGGTATGCCCTTGAACAGGGGGCATACGGCCAGGTGGCGGCGTATGTGCAGGATGCCCCGGTAGGGGTCGATGCGCTCGATGCTTTCGCGGATTTGGCGGCGGAGGATGGCGAATTTGTCTTGCAGTGACAGGCCGTCACAGGCCGTGGCGTCGCCGTGTGCCAGCGTGTTCTTGATTTGGCGGAACACCCACGGCGCCCCTATGGAGGCGCGGCCCACCATGACGGCATCGACGCCGCTGTCGGCAAAAGCGCGGAGCGCGTCGGCGCCGCAGGCGATGTCGCCGTTGCCGATGACGGGGATGTGCAGGCGCGGGTTGGCCTTGACGCGTGCTATCATCTCCCAGTCGGCCGTGCCGGTGTACATCTGCGAGCGGGTGCGACCGTGCACGGTGATGGCGGCGATGCCGCAGTCTTGCAGCGCCTCGGCCAGGTCCACGATGATGCGGTTGTCGTGGTCCCAGCCGGTGCGGGTCTTCACCGTGACCGGCAGGTGCACGGCATCGACGACGGCGCGTGTGATCTCGAGCATTTTCTGCGGCTCGCGCAGCATCCCGGCGCCGGCGCCCTTCCCGGCGACCTTCTTGACCGGGCACCCGAAATTGATGTCAAGGATGTCCGGGCCGGCAGCCTCGGCGATGCGTGCGGCCTCCACCATGGCATCCGCGTCACGCCCGTAGATCTGTATGGCCGTGGGGCGCTCGGCATCGTTGATGTGCAGCTTGCGTGTCGTGGCGGCTATGTTGCGTATCAAGGCGTCCGCCGAGACAAACTCGGTGTATGTCATATCGGCGCCCATCTCCTTGCATATCAATCGGAAGGAGGGGTCGGTGACATCCTCCATGGGAGCCAGTACGACTGGCCGTTCGCCGAGGTCTATGTTGCCTATCTTCATCTTGTCGTGGTGTGTCTGTGTATCCTTCTGCCGCCGGGTGTCCGTGGCTGTGTCAAAACGGAGAGTCTTATCTCTTTAAGGCAGGAATATGTGGAGGCATTCGGCCTTCTTATCTGCTTGAAAGACAATTGTCTTGCCGTTCTGCCGCTGTGGACGCAGTATATTGCGTCCCTACGGGGATTGCGCTGTTATGACGTCCCGCGTGGCCGGGCGCGGCAGTCCGAATAACAAAGTTACCAATATTTTTCGTAACTCCGCATCCGCCCTCCGTCGAAATCCGCCGTTTTTACCAATATTAGCACTTTGCGGCACAGTCACGCCTGCCTCCGGCGCATCTTTCCCTGCGTCCGTTTTGCGCCTAAAAAGTGCGACTTGTCGTACTTTTTAGGCGCAAAACGGAGTCGGATGGCCTGTCTGAGCCTACAGCCGCATAGTCAGGTTTTGGTCGAGCAGGAAGTCGAACAGGTTGACGTGGAACACGCCTTCGTCATCACGGTAAGGCTGTATGTCGTCCATTACTATAAGCACTTTGGCAAATGCGTCGGGGACATTGCGGAACGAGGCGGTTTCCTGCCGCAGTTTTGCCTCGTCGGGTATCGAGTATGCCGACTGCACGTATATCCGGTTGTCTCCCATATTGGCCACGAAGTCTATTTCATATTGTTTTCGCAGATACTTGCCCTCTTTGTCGCGGCCGCCGACTTCGACGATGCCGACATCTACCGAGTATCCCCGGTATAGTAGTTCGTTGTATATGGCGTTCTCCATGATGTGGGTCAGCTCTATTTGCCTGAATTGTAGGATGGCATTGCGTAGTCCCAGGTCGCTAAAGTAGTACTTGCACAGGGTGTTGATATACTTTCGTCCTTTGACGTTATATCGCAAGGCTTTTTCAATCATAAAGGCGTCGCACATATATCCCAGGTATTTGGAAATTGTCTTGTTGGATATGCGCACGTTCTTGACGCTTCGGAAGGTGTTCGCCAGTTTGGTCGGGTTGCATGGCGAGCCGATGGATGAGGCCATGACGCGCAGCAGTTCTTCCAGTTCCGAGGGATTCTTGACGCGGTGCCGTTCGGAAATGTCTTTGAGGTATACCG
>X341_Western_Lowland_Gorilla__coassemble_441_pt1 | contig 21541 bp, 19 predicted proteins | sample X341_Western_Lowland_Gorilla__metabat2_low_PE_002 | metagenome-assembled genome bin X341_Western_Lowland_Gorilla | reverse complement strand
CAAGTATGGGTTCTTCTCGTACAACAGCAACGAGGCATTGCATTTGTCCGCTGGGGAGGTCGAGGTTGTCCGTTCGGTGCTGGCCATAATCCAGCAGGAGATGCACCATGCCATCGACCGCCACTCGCGGCGCCTCGTGGTCACAAACATCGAAGTCCTGCTCAACTACTGCCTGCGTTTCTACGAGCGCCAGTTTATCACACGCGAGGAGATTAACCATAGCACGGTACGCCGTTTTGAGCAAATGCTCAACGACTATATAGACAAAGAAGCAGAGCAGGGCGGCATTCCGACCGTAGCGATGTTTGCGGACAAATGCTGCCTGTCGCCCGGCTATTTCGGCGAGCTGGTCAAGTCGGAGACCGGCATCACGGCCCAGGCATTTATTGCCGAGCATCTGTTGGCACATGCCAAGGAATTGCTCAACGATATGTCGTTGACAGTGTCACAAATCAGCTTCCGGCTTGGGTTTGAATATCCGCAGCACTTTGTGCGCTTTTTCAAGCGACTTACCGGCAAGACGCCCACACAGTATAGGGCGGCTTGACGTACCCGGCTCTGCTGCCGCTTGGAGCCTGCCCGGTCAAATACGTTTTTAGGGGAGAATATTATAGGTAGAAATGCCGGTTTTGCACCAAAGCCAAGTGCAAAACCGGCATTTCGATACCGTGTCGCTTTGTGCGTTTAGCCGAACTGGGCAGCAAGTTCGTCGAAGCGGGCGGCGCTGTCTGCCCCGAAACGGGCGACTGACGCACGGGCCTGTGCCAGTGTCTTTTCCTTTTCGGGGCGGCTCTTGCTGTAGAATTTGTCGGCGTAGCAGACAAGCCGTTCGAGCAGTGTCTCGGGCAGGTAGTCGCCCGGTGGTAGAGGCAGGTTGTGCTCGACGATGTCTTTGGCCGTAATGCCGGCCCCGGTATGCCGCTCGGCTACGCGTGCAAGCCATTCCGGCGCACCTGCCTTGCGCAGCATGGCCGCTCCGATGACGCCATGGCGCAGATAAGGCTCGCTGCAGTGACAATGTATGCCCGGGGCGTCGGTCGCGACTATGCCTATGTCGTGCAGCATGGCGGCGGCCACGATGTCCCCGTCGGCCAGCGGGAGGGCGTGCGCGTGGGCTATTGCCAAGGCTTTCTGTGCTACTTGGACGCTGTGGGTGATAAGCAGCTCCTTGAGCAGCTGCGCCTCGTGGCCGGCGGACGTGTACGCATCATCAATATACGCCATATAGTCTGCCGCTGACTGCGGCAGGCCGTATGGCGTATGTTGGTGTGTGGTCGAAGATGCCATTATAGCACGGTGTTCCAACCGTGTGTGTCCTCGATTTCGCCGTACTGTATCGCACGCAGCGTGTTGTGCAGCTTGGTCGTGACGGGGCCTGGCTTGCCGTCTTTGGCGATGAGGTACTGGTGGCCTGTGTCAAGGTCGTCAACGCGGTGTATGGGCGAGCATACGGCGGCGGTGCCGCAGGCGGCGGCTTCCTGGACTTCAGAAAGTTCTTCCACCGGGATGTGGCGTGCCTCTACTTCCATACCCATGTCCTTGACCAGCTGTTGCAGGCTCATATTGGTTATGGACGGGAGGATGGACTCGCTTGCCGGGGTGATGTATTTGCCGTCCTTGATGGCGAAGAAGTTGGCCGGGCCGCATTCGTCAAGGTATTTTTTCTCCTTGGGATCGAGGTAGAGCACTGCCGAGTAGCCTTTGTCGTGAGCCATGCATCCGGCTTTGAGCGATGCTGCATAGTTGCCGCCGGTCTTGAAGCGTCCGGTGCCTTTTGGCGCTACGCGGTCATATTCGCGGGTGATGCAGATGTCTGTCACGCCGAAGCCGGTCTTGAAGTACGGGCCGACGGGTGACACGAATATTATAAAGGTGTATTCGGTGGCCGGGCTGACGCCTACGCGGGCGCTGACGCCTATTTCGAGCGGGCGGATATAAAGTGATGCGCCGCTGCCGTATGGCGGGATGAAGCGTTCGTTTAGCTGTACGGCCTTGATGGTCATCTCGCGGAATATCTCCATGGGAACGGGTTCCATCATCAGGGCCTCGGCCGAGTTGCGCAGGCGTTTGGCGTTTTCTTCAAGGCGGAAGATGCGGATTTTGCCATCGGCGCCACGGAAGGCTTTGAGACCTTCAAAGATTTCCTGTCCGTAGTGCAGGGCGGTGGCAGCGATGTGCATATCTATGGTAGGCGACTGGGACACTTCGATTTCGCCCCATTTGCCATCGCGGAAGGTGCAACGTACATTATAGTCGGTGGGGACGTAGCCAAAAGGCAGTTTTGACCATTCGAGGTCGGGGATGCTGTTGCTCATGTCGTTTGTGTTTAAGTTGTTTGTTGTGTTCGTGGCGTGTTCTATGGCGCTACTATGTTTTAATCTTTAAGTAGATTTACGCTTGCAAATATAGACCATATTTTGATGCGGTGCAACTTTGTTAATGATTTTTTACTGGCTGCGTGGCGGACTCGCAGACACAGCAGGGTTTGCGGCTTCTATTACATGTGAGGGCGGTCGGTGAGTTTCGAGATACTCTTTGATAACCCATGAATTGTAAGTATTTGATATGTAATGTAATGGATGTTATGCCGAAAAAATGGCGAAAAAAAGTTGCAGAAAAATTTGCCAGTTCGGGAAAAGTGCGTACCTTTGCAGTGCTTTTGAAAGCAACCTCGGGGTGTAGCTCAGTTGGTTAGAGTACGCGTCTGGGGGGCGTGAGGTCGCTAGTTCGAGTCTAGTCACCCCGACCAAGAATTTAGAAAATTCCCCCGTGAGTGGGTCGCCAATCGGCGACCCACTTTTTTTGTGGAGCCTTCTTGCCATGCCATACTACAAAGTGCTGCCGGCAGCACGCGATGTTATGCGTGGTTGCCGGCAGCGAAGATATGATACTTGGGTCTTTGCTCGGGAATTATGAGGGAGAGATAGGGTCTACGGGAGTAATAGAGTCTATTTGTTCTCGGCTACGAATGCGGCGATAGTGTCATCCGACGGGCTGTTGAGCAGCTTGCCGTCGCGCCAGTCGAGGGTGGGATAGGTTTCGCGAAGTGGCTTGACGCAGCCAGCAATGCCGCTACCGCCGGAGGTTGCGAAAGGCACAAGGACTTTGCCTTGGAGGTTGTGTGCCTCGACAAAGCTGTTGATGATATGAGGTGCGACGTACCACCATACAGGGAAGCCGATGTATACGATGTCGTACTTGGCGATGTCCTCGCAAGTGCGGGCCAGTTCGGGCCGTGAGGCGGGGTCTTTCATCTCGATTGTGGTACGGCTTTGGTCGTTGCTCCAGTCAAGGTCGGCGTCTGTGTACTCCTGTGCCGGGGCTATCTCGAAGATGTCCGCATTGGCGGCTTTGGCGAGGCGCTGGGCCACGGCGCGTGTGGTTCCCGTGGCTGAGAAGTATGCCACCAATACCTTTTTATCACTATTGTCCTGTTGCATGTTTTCTGCCGTTTTTGTGTTTTGTTGGCCGCAGGCGGTCAGCGATACCAATGATACTAAGGCTGCTGTGGCGATGTTGGTCAGTAGGTTCATTTCTTGAGGTATTTGTTGAAAAACTCGGTTATGTGGTCAAATGGTATTTTGTCCATATTGTCATAGAGGTCGGTATGGGTTGCCCCTTCGACGATATATAGCTCCTTGTTTGCGGCTTTGGCCGCGATACTTTCGCCATTGCGCATCATATTGGCATAAGCGTCCTTGCTGAAGTATAGCGAGTGGGCTTCGCTGCCGTGTACCATCAGGACTGCAGAGCGGATTTCGTGCGAGTATGCCAGCAATGGGAAGTTGATGAAAGACCATGCGGCGGTTATGGTTTTGCCGACAGTGGAGTTGGGCGAACGCCGGTGCCATCCGCGAGGCCCGCGGTAGTAGGCGTTGTATTGCCGGACAAAGAGCGGGGCATCATCGGGTACAGGGTCAATGACGCCTCCCGTAAGGGCGTATTTGCCAGAAGCGTAGTCTGCATTACGCTGTTTGGCAAGGTCTTGGCGGAGCTTGTTACGGCCATCGGCGTCCATTGCGTCAAAATACCCGTTGGCAGTTACGCGGCTCATGTCATACATGGTTGATGTGACAGTCGCACGTATACGGGTGTCTACTGCGGCGGCATTTAGTGCAAATCCACCCCATCCGCATATTCCGAGTATGCCTATGCGTGTTGAGTCGACGTCTTCACGGGCAACGAGGTAGTCTACGGCGGCACTGAAGTCTTCGGTGCTGATTTCGGGAGATGTCAGGTTGCGGGGTTCGCCTCCGCTTTCGCCGGTGAAAGAGGGGTCAAAGGCGATGGTGAGGTATCCGCGTGCTGCAAGTTCCTGCGCATAGCGTCCGGATACTTGCTCCTTGACTGCTCCGTAAGGGCCGCAAACGGCTATTGCGGCCATCGAACCCGTGGGCTTGTCCATGGGCGTGTACAGGTCTGCTACGAGCGTAATGCCGTAGCGGTTGTGGAATTGTATCTTGCTGTGGGACACTCGCTCGTCTTTCGCGAAGGTTTTATCCCATTCATCTGTCGTCGTTTGCGAAAGCATTGTGTTGGTGGATAGTAGCGCGGTGGCAAGTGCTGTGAATGCGTATATGCGCCTTAGCGATGTCGTATGCATGTCGTGGAATTATTTGTTTTCGGCTTGTCCCTGGAGTGCGTTGTATGCCTCGTCGTCCACAGGCTCGAGCCACTCGTTGGACGCGCCTTCTGACGGAACGGCTATGGCGATGTGCTGGAACCAGCTGTCGGCAGTGGCGCCGTGCCAATGCTTGACTTCTGCCGGGATGTTTACAACGTCACCCGGGTGCAAAAGCTGCGGGGCCTTGCCCCATTCCTGGTACCAGCCGGTGCCTCCCACGCATATAAGGATTTGTCCGCCACGGTGGTGTATGTGCCAGTTGTTGCGGCAGCGCGGCTCGAAGGTGACGTTTGACATCGGGAGGGGCTGTCCCAGCAGCGGCGCCAGATAGCTATTGCCGATGAAATACTTGGCATAAGCGGTGTTGGGTTCGCCTTTGGGAAACACCTGGTTGTCTACGGGGCGTCCCTCGTCGAATGGTTCGCCGAAGACGGCTGCGACAGCCTGCGCTGCACGCCATCCCTCCATCTCGCCGACATTGCTGCGAAGCAGGGTGGGGATAGCTCTGAGTTGCTCGTCGGTGACGCCCATGTTGCGCGATCCGCCGACGTGCGATTTGAGTTGCGGTGCGCACCCCTCTAATGCGGACAGCGCTCCGATGGTTGCCATTTCACGCTCGGCAAAGGTGAGGACGTCGCGTGCGAAGATGTCGCCAAAGAGGTGAGCCTTAAGGTAGTAGTCTTCTGCCGGGGCAAAGGTGTAATTGAAAGGCTTGCCGCTTAGCCGCGTCTGGACTTCCGTGCCTTGGCGCAGGGCGTCATAATCGGGTGGCAGCGGCGACGCTTCGTGGCCGGCATTGTCCTTGATGCCGCGGGATGTGCGCTCGCCGATGACTTTCTGCAATGTGCCAAGGGCATTGAGGCTGTGGGGAAAGCCTGTATATGCGTATAGCTGGGTGAATACTTCTTTGAGGGAGGCGATGTCCATGCCGTTGTCCAGGGCGGAGCCGATAGCGCTGGCGAGGCCGTCCATGTCGCCGCGTGCTTCTAATGCGGCCACGGTGACGATGCTTTGTTGTCGTGTGCTGAGTGTTTCCATAATGTTATCGTTTGCGACGCATTTAATAGTGGTGGCGGCTATCGCCAGCGCTATGGCAATGTGTTTCATAAGACGTTGTTGTTTGTTGTGCCGTGGTTTAAGAGAAAAGTGTTTTGTGCGGTAAGTGTGCCGAAACAGGGCGCTGCCCTATTATATAAGGAGTCTGCCTTGTTTTACAGGTGCAAAATTACAATGGATTTGGCAATGGTTCAATACCAATATTTCAGACTTTATAGCCTATTTTGCGGTGATTGGTGGTGGCTGTTGCCCTGGCTGTGTGTGACACCGGATGGCAGAGGCGTGCGTGGAACGAAGCCCCACGGAGTGTGAGGCCGCGGAGGGACAGAACATATTCATTTGCTTAATTGTTAGTGTGATATGGACGGCGTGCGCATCGCGTGCGACATCTTGGCGCAAATTTGGCACAGAATATGCTAATACTATTTCCAGTAAAACAAAAATACAATCAATAACCTAATATAAAAATTAGAACTATGAACGTAAAACCTCTTGCTGACCGCGTGATTATCCGCCCCGCACAGGCCGAAGAAGTCACAGCCGCCGGCATTATCATTCCTGATTCTGCAAAAGAAAAGCCGTTGAAAGGCACCGTTATCGCTGTCGGCCCCGGCACTAAGGACGAGAAGATGGAGCTTAAAGACGGCGACACCGTCCTGTATGGCAAGTATGCCGGCACAGAGCTCGAACTCGAAGGTGACAAGGTGCTGATTATGCGCCAGAGCGAAGTCCTCGCTATCCTCGGATAAACGGGGCGTACAACCATCCCAAACATACAAATATCCACAACCATGGCAAAAGAAATCAAATTCAATACAGAAGCTCGCGAGGAGCTCAAGAAAGGCGTGGACGTATTGGCCAACGCCGTCAAAGTGACACTTGGCCCGAAGGGTCGCAATGTCATCATCGACAAGAAATTCGGTGCGCCGCACATCACCAAGGACGGCGTGACAGTCGCACGCGAGGTCGAGCTGGACGAGCCTATGCAGAACATGGGCGCACAGCTCGTCAAGGAAGTCGCTTCCAAGACCGGAGACGATGCCGGTGACGGCACAACCACTGCCACCGTCCTCGCACAGGCCATAGTCAATGTCGGCCTGAAGAACGTGACTGCCGGGGCAAACCCGATGGACCTCAAGCGCGGTATCGACAAGGCTGTCGCCGCCGTTGTCAAGGGCATCAAGGAAATGGCACAGCCCGTGGGTGACGACTTCAAGAAAATCGAGGATGTGGCCCGCGTTTCGGCCAACAATGACGAAACTATCGGCCAGCTCGTAGCCGAGGCTATGAAGAAAGTCAAGAAAGAAGGCGTAATCACCGTGGACGAGGCCAAGGGCACGGAAACTACCATAGACATTGTCGAAGGTATGCAGTTTGACCGTGGCTTTATCTCGCCATACTTCATCACCGATGCCGAAAAGATGGAGTGCGTCATGGAGCATCCCTATATCCTCCTGTATGACAAGAAAATCTCCAACCTCAAGGATATGCTCCCCATCCTCGAAGCCACTGCACAGAGCGGCCGCGGCCTCCTCATCATTGCCGAGGATGTTGACCAGGAAGCCCTTGCAACCCTCGTCGTTAACCGCCTGCGTGGTTCCCTGAAGATTTGCGCAGTCAAGGCTCCCGGCTTTGGCGACCGTCGCAAGGAGATGCTCGAGGACATCGCAATCCTCACGGGTGCAACCGTTATAAGCGAAGAAAAGGGTATGCAGCTGTCTGCCGCAACTATCGAAGTCCTCGGTACTGCCGAAAAGATTACGGTAAACAAGGAAAATACCACTATCGTCAATGGCGCTGGCAATAAGGACAATATCGCAGCCCGTGTTGGCCAGATACATGCTCAGATCGAGCAGACCAAGAGCGACTATGACCGCGAGAAACTTCAGGAACGCCTTGCCAAGCTGGCCGGCGGCGTCGCCGTCCTGCACATCGGCGCACCCAGCGAGGTGGAGATGAAGGAAAAGAAAGACCGCGTGGACGACGCACTCAGCGCTACGCGTGCCGCTATTGCCGAAGGCATCGTGCCTGGCGGCGGTGTGGCATACATCCGTTGCATTCCTGCCCTGCGCGAGCTGAAGGGTGCCAATGATGACGAGCAGACCGGTATCGAGATCGTGCTTCGCGCCATCGAAGAGCCTCTGCGCCAGATTGCAGCAAATGCAGGCGTCGAGGGCGCAGTCGTTGTCCAAAAGGTTAGCGAAGGCAAGGATGACTATGGCTACAATGCCCGCACGGACACCTATGAGAACCTCCACGCTGCCGGTGTCATTGACCCGGCCAAGGTGACCCGCGTCGCATTGGAAAATGCCGCCTCTATCGCCGGTATGTTCCTCACGACAGAGTGCGTCATCGCCGAGAAGAAAGAAGAGAATGCCGCCCCGGCAATGCCTGCTCCCGGAATGGGAGGCATGGGCGGTATGATGTAAGCCACTCATAATTTTCGCGAAAGACAGCCCGATGTCGGCGTCTTTCGCGGATGCCAACAAGACGAAAGTCCGCGTTTCATCCCGAAGCGCGGACTTTCGCTTTGTTTATGGCTTATAGGCTGCAAATTGGTCTGCGGACAGCGTGTTCTGCCGTTATGCACTGATATGTCCTTGCCTTGCATAGGCATTTGTATGCCAGTCTGTTGTGCGTAGTTTCGCCATGCATGGTGGCCTATAAATCAGATTTCTCAAAAAAAATCGTAACTTTGTATCACAAAGATACGAGCGAGACAATGAAACCAATGATAAAATACAGGGGTGGCAAGTCCAAGGAGATTCCCAATATAATGTGGCACATTCCACGTTTCAGGGGACGATATGTCGAGCCGTTCTTTGGCGGTGGGGCGTTGTTCTTTTATCTCGAGCCGAGACAATCCATCATAAATGACATCAATGAGAAACTCATAGGCTTCTACAAAGGAGTACGGGACGATTACGAAGCTCTCCGGATTGAGCTGGATGATGTAGAGGCCATATACACGCATAATCGTAAGGAATTCGATGCTCTCAAAGCCCAACATCCAAATGAGCGCGTCGAAGATAAAAACGAAGAGATGTATTATAGGCTTAGGGCTATGTTTAACGGCTCTATTCCCAAAGAGTATTCGGATGCATTGCTATACTACTACATCAACAAGACCTCGTATTCTGGGATGATACGGTATAACGCCAAAGGCGAGTTCAACGTCCCATTTGGGAGATACGCCCATCTCAACACAAACAGCGTGACACTCCGGCATAGCCAGTTGCTAAACCGCGCCGAGATATACAATGTAGATTACTCCGAAGTATTCGATATGTGTACCGCCGACGACTTCATATTTCTTGACCCACCGTATGATTGCACGTTCTCGGATTATGGGAACAATGAGTACAAGGGCGGCTTCAACGAAGACAGCCACCGGAGATTGGCGCAAGATTTTGCCAATCTGTCCTGTAAAGCTCTGATGGTCATTGGGCGGACGCCTTTGACCGAAAGTCTGTATGGGGACAATATAGTTGGAGAATACGAAAAGAACTATGCCGTAAACATCCGGAATCGGTTCAAGTCGGTGGCATCACATATTATTGTCACCAACTATCGCAAAAGTTCAGACGTCATTGTGGCGGACTTTGACCCCCAATACGTCTATCAGGCCGAAACGGCGCAATTACGCCTATTCGAGAAAGAAGAGAAATATGGCAACAATTAATAGCCGGACGCTTTTTCTGACCACTTCTCCGAGGACGCCCGAAAAGATGGTGCCCGAAATTGGACTACTGTCAAGGTTTTTCGCAGGCCAAAGATGGACTACCGAAACACAATGCGCCTACATGGAAGTGCTCAGAAGGGAGGATTTCTTTAATGGTAAGGGAGAAAAAGACGCGGCCTTTAGCGCGAGAGACAGGATTAATCGTGCGCCCAAATCCCTCGGTTTTGTTTGCCTGACGCCGACCATCACCCTCACCCCGGCAGGTGAAGCACTACTGCGTTCAAGCCGCAAAGAAGAGGTATTCCTGCGCCAGATGCTGAAATTCCAAATACCCTCGCCATATCACAAGCCCTCGGAAAGTGCCACGACCTTTTGCGTGAAGCCGTATTTGGAACTATTACGGCTGATTCGCACAATGGGTACGCTGAAATTTGACGAGCTTCGATTATTCGGAATGCAGCTTACCGACTGGCACAAATTCGATGAAATTGTGGACAAGATAATCAGATTTCGCAAGGAACGACTTGAGTATAAGGGCGGTTATAAGCAATTCCTGCGCGAATATATAAAAGCCGAACTACTGCAAATATATTCGACCCGTATTGGCAAGGGCGACACCAAAACGAGGGAATCAAACGACAGTTCTATCGACAAATTTCTCAAAACGCAATCGAGTAATATGCGCGACTATGCTGATGCGTGCTTCCGTTATTTACGAGCCACCGGCCTCGTAAGCGTGTCCCATATTGGCAAATCGCTAAGTATAATTCCCGAGCGCCTTGATGATGTTGACTATATTTTGGACAACGTCAGCCGAGAGCCAAAGACTTTTGACAGCGAAGACGAATACACCGTATACCTGGGCGCTGCCGACACGCCCAAGTTGCTCACTGATAATCGGGACAGATTGGAGAAACGTATTCGTGATGAGTTCCCAGAATTCAACATCGACGACAACCTAGATATAGAACGACTCAAAAACATCCTTGCAGACAAGACAGAGGAACGCAAGGCCGAGCGCCTACAGCAACAGGTGGCAGACATCAAGGACTATAAGCTTTACGATGACATACAGCACACTTATGCCCAAATCAAAAACAATGAACTATACGATGCCCCTCTAATGCTCGAATGGAACACTTGGCGGGCTATGACAATGCTAGATGGAGGCAATATAACGGCAAACCTCAAATTTGATGACTTCGGGAAGCCCTTGTCCACGGCGCAAGGGAATATATCGGACATTGTGTGTGACTACGGAGACTTTATGCTTTCGGTCGAAGTTACAATGTCGAGTGGGCAGAAGCAATATGAGATGGAGAGCGAGCCTGTGAGCCGTCACCTCGGCAAGATGAAGGCAAACAGTAGGAAACCCTGCTACTGCCTCTTCATAGCCCCGTCAATTAATGATGCGTGCATAGCCCATTTCTTCGGGTTGCACCATCTCAACATAGGCTTTTACGGAGGAAAGTCCGTAATTGTGCCACTGCCTTTGGATATATTCCAAAAGATGCTTGAGGATAGCTACAAATCCGATTATACGCCAACGCCAGCCAATGTAAAACGCTTCTTCGAAAAGTCTGTAGAAATAGCCAATAGTGGCTGCGACGAGCGGCAATGGTTCGAAAGACTTAAAGAAGAAGCTGTTGTGTGGCTGGAATGATGTATAACCATGTGTCTCTCCCACCTTTGACTGCTCTTGCAGAACAAACATAACAAAGTATGGCCATATAGGCCGCTTTGTTTATGGCTGGCGGATGAACCAGCAGGGAGCGCATGGAAAGACGCAGCGGATGATGCAATCGCATCATCCGCTGCGTCTTTCTCCTTGTTAGGGGAGGATTATTTGAGGGCGTCCTTGACGGCGTCGTTGGGAACCATCTCCTCTTTGAAGATGTATGCGCCGGTCTTGGGGGACTTAACCATTTTGATGACTTTGCTGTATGTACGGCCTTCACCTTTTTGCAGGGAGGCCACTGTTTTCTTTGCCATATCTTAGGTGGTTGGGGTGCGTATAGGTGAGGGTGTGTTATTTAATCTCTTTGTGAACGGTCACGCGCTTCAGGATCGGGTTGTATTTTTTCAGTTCGAGGCGCTCTGTGGTGTTCTTGCGGTTTTTGGTCGTGATATAACGGGAGGTGCCGGGCATTCCGCTTGCCTTGTGTTCGGTGCATTCGAGGATGACTTGCACGCGATTGCCTTTTGCTTTCTTTGCCATCTTCTCTTATATTTTAGAATCCAATGAATTTGATGTCTTTTTCGGTCAGGAAGCCTTTTTCGGCGGCCTGGATCATAGCGGCGTTGAGGCCTAACTTGTTGATGGTGCGCAGTCCGGCTGCGGAGATTGTCAGGCTAATCCAAATGCCTTGTTCTGCCCAATAGAATTTCTTGGTGAACAGGTTGACGTTAAAACGACGTTTGGTGCGACGCTTCGAGTGCGATACGTTGTTGCCTGTGATAGCTTTCTTGCCGGTGATCTGACAAATCTTTGACATGGCTGTTAATGGTTTATCTTGTTCGGTGTCTGTTTGTTGTTGTCGTTCAGTGTTTTGCGGATGTCGTCTCCGTCTCATATCGCCTGTGGGCGCATCTTTCCCACCGGCTTTTTCGGAGCCGCCGTAAAACAGAGTGCAAAGTAACGACTTTTTCCGTTATCTACCAAATATTTCCACCTTTTTTTGCTGCCGGGGGCAAAATATTTTGTCTTTTGGACGTGTGGCGCCTCTGGCTGTGCGACGTTTTGTGTTGGCAGTCGGTGTGTCTGCGGAGTTTGGCGCGATAATTGCAGTATGTTGTGCGTGCCGCCCGGACGGCCATTTTGTCTGATATTACCATATCGCAATGTACATCGCATCCCAAAAACGCAAGGAAAACATCGCCGAATATCTGCTCTATATGTGGCAGGTGGAGGATGTTATAAGGGCTTATGGCCTTGACATTGACCGTATTGACGAATTTGTTATCCGCCCTATGGGGCTTGACGCGGAACACACTCGTGAGATACACGGGTGGTATGTGTCGCTGATAGATATGATGCGCCGCGAGGAGGTGGAGAAGTCCGGGCATCTTCAGATTAACCGCAACACGCTCAGCCTGCTTGTGGATTTGCACCGGCGTTTGCTGTCCAATCCTAAGTTTGCCGAGTATAGCGCCCAGCTGTATAAGGCTTTGCCGTTTATTGTGGAATTGCGTGCCAAGGGCGGGGCTTCGCCGGCTGGGGAGCTGGAGACATGTTTCAACGCCCTCTATGGCATCTTGATGCTGAAGTTGCGCGGCAGGGAGGTCTCCAAGGAGACGGCTGATGCCGTGGCCCAGATTTCTAAGTTGCTGGGTATGCTTGCCGCATATTTCAAGCTTGAACAGGAAGACCGCCTTGACATGGGTGACTGACTGTCGGTGTGACAGGGCGGCTATGGGGTGTCGTGCGCTTTCAGAAGTCTATGCGGCTGGCCTCGGACATTTCGTCATATTCGTCCCAGCCTGGGTCGTTTTCGCAGGTGATGGCCAGCGGCATCAGTGGTAGCGCGGCCAGTGCCTCGTTGAGCTTTCGTCCAAAGATGTTGGTGCTGGTGGTGTAGAACACCCACTGGCGGCTTCCGTCCCCGGTGTATATGCCTGTGAGGACGGCCACTGGGTCTTTGTCGAAGGTGTCGCAAAGCGCGTCTGTGGCTTGTTCCATCAGTTTGGAGTCGTCTGTGCCGGGCATACCGTGTCCGCCGTATTCCCATGTAATGGTCACGCGGATGCTGAAGCGCGGGTTCGAGCGGAATTGTTCGATGTCGGCGCGGCCTGTGACGATGACGTCGTGTCCGTCGTCGCTGGTTGTGGGGCATGTCCAGTAGTTTCCTTTCATATCGGGTGTTGTTGCCGTGTGCCCGTCGGGACGGGTAGGGCTTGGGGGTGTTGGCGTATGTCTTTGGAAAAAAACGAAGAAAAGGACGGCGGGCGGATATAAGCCGGGTTCTGTAAGCCCCCGGTATCCCGTGTGGGACCTGTCGGGGCCTTGCACGTCATTTATCTGAGCGCCGTGTTGCCACGGACGCTTTAGCAGTCTACCCCCCGGCAATGGACGAGCAGCCCTTAAATGCCGGTATACTTGACCTTGCAACCCATAAGGTGTGCGGCGAAGCATGTCGCCATGCCTCCCGGTGGGCTCTTACCCCGCCTTTTCACCATTGCCGGCGATGTCGGCTGTTGTTTTCTGTCACACTTCTCTGCCGTTTCCGGCAGCTTGCCGTTAACAAGTATGGTGCTCTGTGTTGCCCGGACTTTCCTCACGTCCGCGCAGGCCGTCTGACGGCTGTCCTGCCGGACGGGCGACGCGCCTCTGCCCGCCGTCTGTTTCTTCGGTTGTGGTGGTTATACGTATCCTTTGATGATGCCGCGTTTGCTGTTGCGGACAAACATTATGATTTCGTCGCGTTCGGGGGTGGCCGGCAGCTCGGCCTCGATGCGTGTCACGGCGTCGGAGACGTTCAGCCCGGAGAGGTACAGGTAGCGGTATATGTCCTGGATTTCGCGTATGGTGTCGCTGGAGAAGTTGCGGCGGCGCAGTCCGATGCTGTTGATGCCGGCATAGGATATCGGTTCGCGGGCGGCCTTGACGTAGGGCGGCACGTCTTTGTTGATGAGTGCGCCGCCTTGTATCATGATGTGCGAGCCAAGGTGGCAGAACTGGTGTACCAGGGTGCCGCCGCCGATGATGGCGTAGTCGTCGACGATGACTTCGCCGGCGAGCTGTGTGGCGTTGGAGATGATGATGTTGTTGCCTACGCAGCAGTCGTGGGCGATGTGCGAGTAGGCCATGATCAGGCAGTTGTTGCCCACGACGGTGCGGCCTTTGGAGGCGGTGCCGCGGTTGACGGTGACGTATTCGCGCAGGGTGGTGTTGTCGCCTATAATGGCGTAGGTTTCTTCGCCGCGGAATTTGAGGTCTTGTGGTATCGCGCCGATGACCGCGCCGGGGAAGATGGTGCAGTTGCGTCCGATGCGTGCGCCTTCGAGGATGGTGACGTTGGAGCCTATGCGTGTGCCTTCGCCAATCTCGACGTTTTGGTCGATGGTGACGAATGGGTCGATGACGACGCTGGGGTGTATCTTTGCCGCCGGGTGTACGTATGCTAATGGTTGTTTCATTTGTTCTTGATGATTTGGGCCATGAATTCACATTCGGTCACGAGTTTTTCGCCGACAAAGGCGCGGCCTTTCATGACGGCGCATCCACGGCGCAGTTCTGTCATGAATGATACGTGGAATATGAGGGTGTCGCCGGGGACTACTTTCTGGCGGAATTTCACGTTGTCGATCTTCATGAAGTAAGTCGAGTAGCGTTCGGGGTCGGGCACTGTGCCTAGCACGAGCAGTCCGCCTGTCTGTGCCATGGCCTCGATCATGAGTACGCCGGGCATCACCGGTTCCTGGGGGAAGTGGCCTTGGAAGAACGGCTCGTTGGTGGTGACGTTTTTCACGCCCACGATGTAGCTGTCGCTGCGTTCGATGATTTTGTCTACGAGTAGGAACGGGTAGCGGTGGGGCAGCAGTGCGCGGATCTGGTTGTTGTCCAGCAGCGGTGCGGCGTTGGGGTCGTACACGGGGGCGATGGCGTCCATGCGCCTTACGTCGCGGCGCAGTTTCTTGGCGAGCTGGGCGTTGATGGTGTGGCCGGGGCGCGTGGCGATGATGCGGCCGCGCAGTGGGGCGCCTATCTGGGCTATGTCGCCAATGATGTCGAGGAGTTTGTGGCGTGCCGGCTCGTTTTCGTGTGTTAGCGGGGTATCGTTGATGTATCCGTATTCGGTGACGCATTTGTGCTGGACGCCCATGATGTCGGCGATGAGGTCGAGTTTGTCCTGGCTCAGCGGCGAGTCGTAGATGACGATGGCGTTGTCCAGGTCTCCGCCCTTGATGAGGTTGGCGGCAAGAAGCTGCTCGATTTCGCGCACAAACACGAATGTGCGGCTTGCGGCGATTTCTTCGCCGAAGTCGCCGAGGTGCTCGAGGCTGGCATACTGGTTGTGCAGTACGGGCGACTCGAAGTTGATCATCACGTCTGCGGTGAATTCGTCGTCGGGCAGTACGATTATCTTCGAGCCGGTCTCGGGGTCGGACACTTCGATCTTGTGGCGTACCACGAAGAATTCTTTGTCGGCTTCCTGCTCTTGTACGCCAGCTTCGGTGATGGCGTGGGTGTATATGGCGGCGCTTCCGTCGAGTATGGGCATCTCGGGTCCGTCCACGGTGATGAGGATGTTGTCGATGCCGGCGGCATAGAGCGCGGCCATGGCGTGTTCTATGGTGCTGACGGTGACGTCGGGGGCTATGCCTACGACGGTGCCGCGGCTGGTGGCCACGACGTTCTCGGCCACTGCCGGTATTACGGGCTGGCCTTCGAGGTCGGTGCGCTGTATCTTGTATCCGCTGCCTTCGGGGGCGGGGTTGAATGTTGCCGTGATGCTGAGTCCTGTGTGCAGTCCTTTGCCTTTGAGAGTAAAGGGCTTGGATAGCGTGAGTTGTTTCATTGTGGCGTATGGTGTTATGTTTGTTTCGTTTGTCGGCTTTGTATGTGCGTCTGCCTTATTGCTGCTTGGCGGCTTTTTCGAGGGTGTCTACGCGGTCGAAGAGTTTTCCGAGGCGGCGGATGTATGCGGCCTGCCGGGCAAATTCGCCGGCGGGGACTGCGGGGTATCCCATGATGCGGCTTCCTGCGGCCACGTTGTTGGGCACGCCTGACTGGGCGCCTATCTGTGTGCGGTCGCCTACGGATATGTGTCCGGCGATGCCGACTTGTCCGCCGACCATGCAGTGGCTTCCGACGTGGGCGCTTCCGGCGATGCCGGCTTGTGCTGCCACGACGGTGTGCTGTCCCACGGTGACGTTGTGTGCCACCTGTATCAGGTTGTCCAGTTTGGTGCCCTGGCCGATGCGTGTGGCGCCCATGGTGGCGCGGTCTACCGTGGTGTTGGCGCCTATTTCGACGTCGTCGGCTATCTCCACGATGCCCATCTGCGGAATTTTGTGGTATACGCCGTCGGCATCGGGGGCAAAGCCGAAGCCGTCGGCCCCGATGACCACGCCGGCATGGATGATGCAGCGTGCGCCTATGCGGCATCCGGGATAGATGCGGCATCCGGGGTAGAGCACGGTGTCTTCGCCTATCGTGGCGCCGTCGCCCACGTATACTTGCGGGTATATCTTGGCGCCGCGGCCAATCTGTGCGCCTTTGCCGATGTATGCAAAGGCGCCGACGTATGCCTCGTCGGGTATGGCGACGCCTTCGCCGATGTGGCATGGCTGCTCGATGCCGACGGGGTGCTGGGCCATCGCTGCCGCAGCCATCTCCATCAGGCGTGTGACGGCGCTGTAGGGGTCGGATACGCGTATCATTGTCGCATGTACGGGACGCTCGGGCGCGAAGTCGTCGGACACAAGCACTATGGAGGACTTGGTGTCATATATGTAGTGCGTGTACTTGGGGTTGGCAAGGAAGGACAGTGCGCCGGCATGGCCCTCTTCGATTTTGGCAAATGTGTGTACTGCGGCCTTTGGGTCGCCGTCGACGGTGCCGCCGATGAGGGTCGCTAACGTTTCAGCTGTGAATTGCATAAGACAATGTGTTGTGTGTATTTGCGTTTGTTGCGACCGCAAAAGTACGAATAATTAACGACATAGCAAAATCCGCTGAATTTCAGGCGTTAATCAACGCCTTGCCGCCTGTGTCTTCGGTCTGCGTCTGTCTGTGGCTTTGCATTTGAATTCTTGGTGCCTTAGCGGTATGTGATGTGGCGGCGTACGGTGGTGGTCTGCGACCGTAGCTCATTGCCTTCGTCATCGAAATCGCTGGAATCTTCACTGCGCTCGGTCCAGTTGCCGTATTGGTCGGCCTCGGTGTACTCGTAGAGATATACGGTGTATTCCGTGGTGCGTCCGAAGTAATGGAATGTGGAGATGGACACGCGGCCTTGGTCGTCGTACTGTAGGTCGTCTGTAAATGCTTTGGTGCCGTCGGCTATGCCTGTGCGCGAGGTTACGCGGCCTTCTGACCAAGTGAATTGCTCTTCGTAGGTGTTGTAGCCGTCTGTCATGGATATGGAGGTGATGTATCCGTTGTCGTCGCGGGTGATGGTGGTCGTGTAGCCGTTGCTTTCGTCGTCTGTGATAATATGGCCGTATGCGTCGAAGTGTGTGGTCTCGCTGCCGTCCGATTGGGATACTGCGGCAACAGGGCCGCGGACGTCGTGCATGGCCATGTCGGGGGTCTGTGTCTCGGCGGTGACCACGGCCTCGTCCTCGTCGCTTTTGGACTGTATATTTTCCGCATCGGTCACGGCCTCGGCGTTGGTGGGCGAGAGTGTCGTGTCGTCGCTGCCCAGGATGGCCAGCGTGGCGACACCTGCTATGGCGGCAACCGCGAATATGGCGGCGATGATTGCCCATGTATGGCGTTTGCGCGGCTCGGGTTGGCTGTCGCGCACGGGCGCGGTGTCGTGGCGCACAAGGCGTGTGGCGTCATTGTTCACCAGCCGGGTGGCTGTGTCGTCCTGTCCGACAAGGCGCGTGGCGGTGTCTTCGTCGGCTGTGGCGGCTGCTTCGGGCAGGCGTGCCCCGCATTGGGGGCAGAAGTTGAGGTGCTGCGATACAAATTCGCCGCAATTGGGGCATTGGTCAGTGGCATGGTGCGTGGTCTGCTTGGTTTGGCGGTGTCGTGCGGCGTTATTCCCACTCGATTGTGCTTGGCGGTTTCGACGATATGTCGTAGCATACGCGGTTGACGCCGCGGACGGTGTTGATGATGGTGTTGCTGACGTCGGCGAGGAAGTCGTAGGGCAGGTGCGCCCAGTCGGCGGTCATCGCGTCTGTGGAGGTGACGGCGCGTAGGGCCACGGCTTGTTCGTATGTGCGTTCGTCGCCCATGACGCCGACGCTTTGCACCGGCAGCAGGATTACGCCGGCCTGCCTTATCTCGTCATAGAGGCCGTACTGGCGCATCTTGGAGATGAAGATGTCGTCGGCGTCCTGTAGCACGCGCACTTTTTCGGGGGTGACTTCGCCGAGGATGCGCACGGCCAGGCCCGGCCCGGGGAAGGGGTGGCGGCGTATCAGGTGTTCGGGCATCCCGAGCTGGCGGCCTACGGCGCGTACCTCGTCCTTGAAGAGGGCGCGTAGCGGCTCGCAGAGTTTCAGCTTCATCTTTTCGGGGAGGCCGCCGACGTTGTGGTGGCTCTTGATGGTGGTGCCGGTGATGCTCAGCGACTCGATGCAGTCGGGGTATATGGTGCCTTGTGCCAGCCATTTGACGCCGGGGATTTTGTGTGCCTCGGCATCGAAGACGTCTATGAAGCCTTTGCCGATGATTTTGCGCTTGGCCTCGGGGTCTGTGACACCGGCCAGCTCGGCGAAGAATTTTGCGGAGGCGTCGATGCCTATGACGTTCAGCCCCAGGCCCTGATAGTCGCGCAAGACGTCCGTGTACTCGTTTTTGCGCAGCATCCCGTGGTCTACGAAGATGCAGGTGAGGCGGTCGCCGATGGCGCGGTTGAGCAGGACGGCGGCCACGGACGAGTCCACGCCGCCGCTAAGGCCGAGGACTACGCGGTCATCGCCGAGTTCGCGGCGCAGCCGGGCTACGGTGCTGTCGATGTATGATGCCGGGGTCCACTCGCGCCGCGACCCGCAGATGTCCACCACGAAGTTGCGCAGCAGTTGCACGCCGCAGGTGCTGTGGAACACCTCGGGGTGGAATTGCACGCCCCAGCACCGGCATCCTTTGCGTCGGTATGCGGCCACGCGGACTTTGTCGGTGGAAGCCACCACTTCCATGTCGCCGCTTATGGCGGTGATGGTATCGCCGTGGCTCATCCACACTTGTGCGCCGGTGTCGATGCCGGCCATCAGGGGGTCTTGCGCATCGACGCTGCTGAGTATGGCGCGTCCGTACTCGCGTGTGGCGGCAGGCTCGACGCTGCCGCCGCGCTGGTAGGCCATCAGCTGTGCGCCGTAGCATATCCCCAGCACGGGATAGCGTGCCACAAGGGCCTCGGTGTCAATCTTGAAAGCCTTGTCGTCGTATACCGAGAAGGGGCTGCCCGAGAGTATGACGCCGATGATGTCGGGGTCGTTGTCGGGCATTTGGTTGTAGGGTAGGATTTCGCAGTAGGTGTCGAGTTCGCGGAGGCGGCGGCCTATCAGCTGCGTTGTCTGCGACCCGAAGTCCAGGATGATAATTTTTTGTGGCATCGTCTTTTTTGTGGCTGGTGTCGTTGTTTTGTGCAAAGGTACGCTTTTTTTGCGAGAGTTCGCATAATGGCCTATTATGGCCATTATGGCTATTTTAGCTATTATGGCCATAATAGGCCAATCACCCTAACACCTAATACCTAATACCAGAAAGGCCCCGCTAACCTCTACGGTCGGCGGAGCCCTCACTAAATCAGGTATGGTATCGGTTATTTCTTGACGATGCGTATGGGTGTCTGCTCGTTGACTACCAGCATGTAGATGCCGGGGGCAATGGCCGATACGTCCACGGCCTGCGTGTATGCTTCCTCACCGGTAGCGCGTGCCACTTCGGCGTCGGAAGCCGAGAATACGCGGATGTCGCGGATGGCCTCGGGGCTGGTGACTGTCACCGTGGTGGTGGCGGGCACGGGGTATGCGCCCAGGGTGTAGCCAGTGGCGTCACCTATGCCTGATGTTCCGCTGATGACATTCTCGGCAGTGGTGTCCGCTGTCTTGCGTATGCGGGCGTTGGTGGAGGCATACACTGCGGTCACGCGGTACTTGTAGCCAGAGGGGTCGGAGTTGGTGTAGTAGTACAGCACGCACTTGTGGTCGGTGGCGAGGTCGGCCTGCTCGCGCATGGCGTAGCCTTTCTCGGAGGGGCTGTCGGCAGCCGTGGTGCCGAATTTATACTGCCCGGGGACTTGGCCGTTGGTGACTTCTACGGGGTAGTGGTGGTAGTCTTCGCCGCGTTTGAGCAGGTTGAAGTTGGCCAGCGTGTTGTAGGTGTTGCCGCCGTCGGTGGACACTTCGACGAGGAAGTATGATACCGGTTCGGAGGACTGGGACGGCAGTGCGCGGTCAAAGTCGAGGTCTACGCGGTAGGCGCCTTTGGCGCTGCCCGAGCCGTTGTAGATGTATGCCTTGGCCTCGCCTATGGCGGCGGGATAGTCGTTGTCGTCTACCGCGAAGTTGGAGGCACCGCGGATGATGGTGCCGTCTTTGCGCTTGTAGATTGGTACGATTTCGGCGGTGTACTTCTCCGAGTCGATGAAGAACTCGTCGTTGTCATTCTTGTTGTAGTCGATGGCGAAGGTGTGGCTTGCGTCTTTCACGTCGGCCTGGCTCCATGTCTTGATGACGTTGCTCTCGTTGTCCTTGAACGCCACTTCGTAGTGGTCAACGGTGACATCGGCGTTTTCGCTCAGTCCGTAGTCGTGGTTGGCGCCGGGACGCTGCCATGTAATCTTCGAGTCAAAGCGTGTGATGTCGGTCTTGGCGTCGTTGTAGCCGGTGGTGATGTCCAGCGTCGGTGGTACGTCGGGGAACTGCTCGCGGGTGTACAGGCGGTACTTGGCAAAGCGCACGCCCGGAACATACTGGTAGATGTATATGCAGTCTTCGTCCTTGTTGTACTCGGCGCCGTACCAGCTGGCGTTGGAGTTGCCGGCGGTGAACTGGATGCTTTCGTCCAGTTTGTTGGCAACCGTGGGCACGAGGTTGTCCTTGGAGGGGACGACGGTGGCGGCAGTCTCGCCGTCTTTGCATTGCGCGATGTCGATGCGGAAGTTGCCGGGACTGTTGCTGTTGATTGTCGTCGGATGCAGTACGAAGAATTCGTTGTTGTACGTGAATGTCACGCCGCCGCACTGGGTGACATCGGCGGTGTTAGAGAACATCAGCGTGTACTTGCCGTTGGCATCCACATACCATGTGCCGATGCCTCGGACGGTCTGGATGAAGTCCTGGCGTCCGGCCACGGGGAAGGAGTAGCTCTCGGTGGAGGCCAGGGTGTTGAAGCTGCGGCCTGTGGCTGAGATTTCGCTGATAGGCGCGGTGAATTTGTCCACGGCAGTGGCTGTGCCGCCGTTCATCTTGACGCGGAAGACGTCAGCCGAGCGGTTCATCGACATCAGGATGAAGCCTGTGCCGTTGGAGGCGTTGCCGCCGGCCGAGATGTAGTG